>Ga0307372_10000816_pt1 | contig 54459 bp, 58 predicted proteins | sample OX1MG_FD_202533 | JGI IMG/M metagenome (GOLD analysis project Ga0307372, IMG submission 202533) | Soil microbial communities from Risofladan, Vaasa, Finland - OX-1 | ecosystem: Environmental > Terrestrial > Soil > Coastal area > Acid sulfate soil | place: Finland: Risofladan, Vaasa | collected...
GATCCCTGGAACGTACTCCCTCTACGCGACCGGAAAGGGGAACGGACAATACTACGGAAACCTCTCTCTCGTACAGGTCGGCGACAATGCCAAGGTCACGACGCCCGTCGATCTGTCCCAGCGGGCCAACCTCGTCAACGGGACGGTCGTGGACTCGTCCGGCCAGATCCTCAACTCGAACGCGACATTGACGTTCCACGCCCCGGACCTCGCCAACGTCACCGGCAGCGCGAGCGCCGGATCGTACTCGGTCCTCCTACCGGCCGCGACGACCTACACCGTCACCTTCGGCGACACCCTCCTCGGCCCCGGCCCCAACGGAAGCATCTACACCACCTACTCGGCCGTCGGAGCGACCTGCACGGTCCCCGCGACGACGAGCACCGTCTGCACCATCGTCACGACCGCGAGGATCGACCCGGTCTGGTTCAACGGAACCTTGACGAACCCCGCTGGGACGCTTCCGGTATCGGGAACCATCCGCATCTCGGGCCCCTACCCGTCGCTGAACGTGACGACGCTCACCGCGACGAACGGGACGTTCTCCGTTCTCCTCGCCCCTGGGGAGTACACGATCTATGCGTCCGGTGGAGGTCCGAGCGACCCCCTCGCCGCGATCGGTCAGGTGATTCTGATACCGTCCGTCGGCCCCTCGTCGATCCCGCTCCAGCCGACCTGGAGCTACAGCGTAACGGTGGTCGCTCCGACGGCGGGCGGGATCGCGGGTGGGACGGTATCGTTCAGCGTGGGAGCCACCGGAACGAGCGCCACCGCCGTGTTTACGGGCCTCGCGCTCGGCGTGCCGTACACCGTCTCGTTGCCCGTGGGAAGCTACACCGTCCACGCCTATGCCGTGGGCACGCCGTACGGACCCCCCGCGAACGCGACCGTGTCCCAAACCATCTCGATCGTGCGGGGCAACCTCGCTTCGACCCTCACGCTCGCCTACGCCTTCGAGTACCGGGTCACGGGCACGCTTTCGGGGCCGACGTCCTCTACGATCCCCGGAGGAGCGAGCACGGGCTTTTCCTTCCGGCTGACGAGCAACGGCACCGGACCAGAGACCGTGCACTTCGTCGGAAGCCCGTCCTACTGGAATTTCACCTTCTCTCCGTCCACGGTCACGCTCCCGGCCGGAGCGACCTCCGGCGCCGTGAACGTCGGGGTCACCATCCGGGTGCCGGCGGGCGAGCTCGTGGCGCATCCGCCGATCGTGCTCTCGATCGTCGCCTCGAACGGGACGACCCTCGCCCAGGTCGCGCCGGCTCCGATCGTCCATGTCGTGCCGTACTACGGCCTCTCGCTCGGTTCGGTGCCGTCGACCTCCCCCGTTCAGGTCGCCCCCACGCGGATCCTGATACCGTTCTACATCGCCAACACGGGCAATATCAACGAGACGGCCACGATGAACGTCGTGGACGGGACCCGGCTCGCGAGTCTCGGTTGGTCGTACAACATCACGCGGAACGGCGCGGTCATCTCCGGGCCCGTCAAGCTCGCCGCCGGTGCGAACACCACTTACCTGCTCAACCTGACCGCCCGGGGATCGATCTTCATCCTGCCGGGATCGGTCACGATCAGCGCGGCGACGTCCTCCGCGAACTCGAGCCTCGTGCGCACCTCCCAAGTGACGGTGCCGGTCGTGACGATATCGGTCGACCCGTCGACCTTCCACCTGGTCGGAGCAGGGGTAGGTAGTCCCCCGGCGACCCTGCCGGACTGGCTCGTCCCGGTCCTGGTGTTCGTCCCGGCGATCGCGCTCCTCGTTCTGGTGGTCGTCTGGCGCTGGAACCGCACGCGCCGGTGGGAGCGACGATGAGCGGAAACCCTCGCGGCCGCATGGCCGGCCCGGTCTTCCTCGCGGTCCTATTGACGACCCTCCTCGCCGCCGGCGCGATCGGCTTCGCCGGTGGCGCGGCGGCAAGCCCGACCGCCCCACCGCCATCAGCCAACCCGATTGCCACCGCCGCATCGCCCCCCCTGACCGGATCGATCACGGGCCCGACGGTGCTCGGATACAACGCGACGCAGTTCTACACGATCAATGCGGTTGGGGGCCCGGCCTACAGCTCTTCGGGCGTGATGATCGGGAACATCACCTACTACATCGCCCTCAGCGCGACCAACCTCACCAAGGTCTCCATGAGCCCCACGAAGGGGGCCCTCATCAACTCGACCGCTCAGTTCAGCAGCCTCACCGTAAGCAACGTCAGCGAGACGGTCACGATCCACGTGATGATCTCCTCCGTCTACCTCGACAAGAACCAATCGATCAACCTGACGTACGCCGTCCTCGTCGTGAAGCCCTACACGCTCACGGTGACGATCACCGCCGGACCGAACTCCACGATCCTGAGCTTCCTGATCAACATCTATCTCGACGGCTCCTATGCGGGCAACTACAAGGTGCCCACGCTGACGCCGGGCGAGGTCTACACCATCAACTGGGCCTACCCCTCGGCGCCCCTCTCCGCGGGTTCGCACACCTTCACGCTCGCGATCCCGACCGCGGACAAGGGCCTCGTCACGTTCCCGAACGGGCAGGGCAGCTACTCCTACTCCTTCTACATCACGGGGCCCGCACCGGACTACACGCTGTGGATCGTGCTCGGCGTGGTCGCCTTCGCAGCCGTGGCCTTTATATCTCTCATCTTGGTGGGCGGCCGCCGGCGGAACCGAGGCCGTTCGTAGACGGTCCGCGGGCGGTTGGAAGATCCATCATGGCAGAGGCTGCGACCCTCGAATGCACCAGCTGCGGCAACGCCCTGCCCGTCAAGGGCTCGACCCAGTTCGTGTGCCCGGGCTGCGGGGAGGCCACGATCGGCCGCTGCCCGCGCTGCCGCGATCAGAGCGTGCTCTACACGTGCCCGAAGTGCGGGTTCACGGGGCCCTGAGCGGGCCGGGGAGTCGAGCGATGGGTCAAGTGGCCGTGCTCTTCCGCCTGATGCCCACGGGTGTCGAGACGAACATGGAAGGGATCGCGCAGGCCGTGCGGGCCGCGATGCCCGAGGGCGTCCGGGTCCGCGGCATGCAGGTCAAGGACATCGCGTTCGGGCTCAGGGCCCTCCTCGTGAGCGTCGTCATGACGGACGAGGGCGGCGTGCTCGATTCGACGGAACAGGCCCTGGCCAAGATCCCCCACGTAGAGTCCGTCGAGGTGATGGAGGAAGGCCTGCTGTAAAGCGGCGCCTCCTCTCCCCTCCGTGGACCTCTTCACCCACGTCCTCGTCGCCTACCTCATCACATTCGGGATCACGGGGCTTCAGCCCGGATACCTCGCGGCCGGCGCGCTGGCCGGTGGGCTCCCGGACGCGGACGCCCTCCTGTTCCCGTTGAGCAAGCGCTGGCCGCTGTTGCGCCACCATGGGATCACCCACTCGCTGCTCGGGGTGACCGTCATAGCGGTCGCGGGCGCCTTCCTCGCGCCTCTGATCCTCCCGGGGAGCCCCTGGATCTACTTCATCGTCATGGAGATCGGAGGCTGCGCCCATATCCTCCAGGATGGGTTCACGAACTTCTCCGTGCCACCGCTCGCTCCGTTCTCCGAGCGCAAGCTCGAGCTCGACGCCGACCGGGCGATCAACTTCTTCACGCTGATCGTGAGCGTCGTCGCCTTCTACCTCCTCCTCGGGGTCGAGCGTAACAGCGTGGCCTACTCGATCTACCTCGGCACGCTCTGGGCGCTCGCGGGGTTCTTCATCGCGTACTTCGCGTTGCGACTCTCGGCCCGCCTCTACGTCGGTCGTCGCTTGCATCGCCTCGGCGACTACGATCACGTCGTCCCGACGTCCAACCCGTTCGTGTGGATCGTGATCTCCGAGCGCAAGAGCGCCGACCGGATGCGCACGAGCTTCGCCCGCTACGTCTTCGGGCGTGGCATCACCCGGGGGCCCCTCACGGTGGACGTCCCGCTCGAGTCCCCCGGATCCCCCGACCGGCCCGTCACGAGCGCGGAGGACGCGCTCGAGCGCTCGTACCCGCTCGCACGGAACTCGAGCCGCTTCCTCGCCGACAGCTATCACTTCGGGTACGTGTGGGACGACGGCACGACGGGGTACGTCGTCACCTGGTACTCGCTCGAGTTCGGCGCGTTCGGCCGATCCGCCGCGGTGGACGTGCGCTTCCCACGGAGCGGAGGCACGCCCACCGTGAAGCACGCGTTCCGGCGGATCCCCGCGCCTTGGACCGTCTGATCGCACGACCGCGGATGCGCCGCCCCGCCTCCCCCCGGGGCTCCGACCGGCGATCCCACCGAGTCGGGGACCCGCCCGGCACGGTCATATTTCGCCCAGGGCTCCGATGAGGTGACGGATGGCCGCCATCACCTTCGATCTATGGCACACGCTGATCCAGCTGGCTCCCGAGGCCGAGGACCGGTACATCGGGCTGCAGGAGGCTACACTTGCCGAAATCCTCCGGACCTCCCCTCCTGCGCCCGGGCGCGAGCCGGGACGGGCGATAGATCCGGCCGATGCCGCCCACGAAGCGTGGACCTCGGCGCTCGCGCGCGAGGGCCGAGGTGCGCCGATCTCTGACCTCGCCCGCGTCGCGGCGGGCCACGCGGGACGGCGACCGGAGCCGGAGCGCTGGGTCGCCGCCATCGAGACCCTGGTGGCGGCCCAGCCCTTCGAGGAGGTCCCGGGGGCCCGGGACCAGCTTCGCCGGCTGGTCGACGAGGGCTACCGAATCGCGGTCGTTTCGAACTTGGTAGGAGAGAGCGGCCAGAGCATGCGCAGGGTCTTGGAGCGCCTCGACATGGCCCGGTTCATCGAGTCCTGGGCGCTCAGTGAAGAGCTTCCATGGGCGAAGCCCGCGCCGGAGATCTTCTGGAAGGCCCTCGAGCCGATCGGGACGTTGCCGGCCGATGCGGTACACTTCGGGGATCTCGGCAGTGACGTCCACGGCGCCCGGGCCGCGGGGTTCCGCTGCTCGGTCCTCTTCCAGGGAGCGCGCAACTACGGGGCCTTGTACGCGGCGCTTTCCCACACCGAGGACCGGATTGACCCGCCTCCGGAGCGGGTGCTCTCATCGTGGAAGGATCTGCCCCCGCTGCTCGAGGACCTCTTCCCCCACGATCGCCCCTCCGGCCGCGCGCCGTAGGCCGGGCCGGGGCCCGCGTCGGTGGGGTCTACTTGTACGTGGACTGGTGGACCTTGCCCTCGTCGTCCACGATCGTGATGCATTCGCCCTCGCACTCCGCGAGACACGCTTCGCACATGATGCAGTCCGGTCCAGCGATGACGGCGGACTTCTCGACCCGGAACTGGAACTTCGCGGCTACGGCCGGGTCGTCCACGGCGTCCGGGAACTTCTCGCGGGGTTGCATCTCGAACACCGTCACAGGGCAAACATCGCGGCAGTGCTGGCAACCCGTGCACTTGTTGTGCTGGACTTCTACGGTAACCATGGTCCCTTCGTCCGGGGGGTTTCCCCGATATGTACACCTGCCAACTTCCGGGGCTTATAACGGTGAACGCTCGAGGCGGCGAGGAGGGCCCCTCCCGCAACCGCCAAGGGTCCCCGGGAGCGTGGCGCCCCGGTACCTTTCTCGTGACCGGCCGAGGACCCCCGGAGGACGCATCCACCCGCACCGGACCCGTCTGCCTGCTCACGGGAGCGACCTCGGGCATCGGGGAGGTCGTGGCCGCCCGTCTCGCGGCCCAGGGCGCTCGGATGCTTCTCGTGGGCCGCTCCGCGGAGCGCGGAGCGCAGACGATCGAGCGAATCCATAGCACGGTCCCCGGCGCCGATCTCCGCTTCTACCTCTCGGATCTCTCCCGACCGGTGGAGGTCCGCCGTCTCGCGACAGAGGTCCGGGCCTCTTCGGACCATCTCGACGTGCTGATCAACAACGCCGGGGCGATCTTCTTCACCCAGACCCTCACCGCCGAGGGCAACGAGGCCACGTTCGCGCTGAACGTCCTCGCTCCGTTCCTTCTGACCGAGCTCCTGCTCGATCGGCTCAAGCCCCACCACGGGCGCGTGGTGAACGTCTCCTCGGCGGCCCATCGGACCGCCGGCCTCCACCTCGAGGATCTCGACCGCGCCCGGGGATACTCGGCGTGGGGGGCCTACGGCCAGTCCAAGCTCGCCCTGCTGATGGTGACGTACGAGGCCGCTCGGCGCCACGCGGGCCTCGGGGTCACCTTCAACGCCTGCCACCCGGGCTTCATCCGCAGCCGATTCGGCGACGCGGGGGGAACGTTCTCGGCCCGGGCCTTCCGCGTCGCGAAGCGAATGTTCGGGCTATCTCCTGAGCACGGGGCCGACACCCCGACGTACGTCGCGACGGCTCCGGAGCTCGCGGGCGTCACCGGCCGCTACTTCGTCCAGAGCCGACCCCACGGCTCCTCGCGCGCCTCTCGCGACCGCGAGGCGGCGGGTTGTCTGTGGGAGATCTGCCTCGAGCGGACCGCGGCGTACCGGGCGCCTCTTCCCTGACCGATCCGGCCTAAGCCGGAGTCGTGCGGAACCGGCTGGGCCGGCCCATCGCTTGGAGCTTGGCGTCGTAGCCCCGGAGCTGCGCGACGTGCTCGGAACACAGGGAAAAGCGCTGCCGATCGGCGTGGGGAGAGGCCGGATCCGCGAGCGCGGCGTACAGCTCGAAGCGCGTCGGTCGATCGTCGCAGGGTCCCCCCGTGGTCGGTTCGGTCTCGCCGGTCAGCGGTCGGAACGCAAAATCGTACGCCCGTCCCATGTCGCACAGCGGCCGCTGGAAGATGTGGCTCATCCGGAGCGCGCAACCGGCCGCCGAACGTAAAGCCGGCGGTCGATCGCCCCCACGGGCCCGCGACACCGCCCGGGCCGCCCTGCGGGCACCGATATAGCCGCCGAGGGGTCGGCAGGACGTGACCGATCGGATCGAACTCGCCCCCGAGACGCGCCGGTTCGCGCGAACGCTTCTCGATACGTACTCCCACGCGACGCTCGCGCTGATGATCGACCTCGGGTCCCGGACCGGCCTATGGAAGACCCTCGCGGAGGCCCCCGGCACGAGCGCGGAGATCGCCCAGCGCTCGCACCTGACGGAGCGGTACGTTCGCGAGTGGCTGAGCGCGGTCGCCGCGGCGGGCATCGTGGCCTACGAGCCGCGCCGCCGCACATTCTCCCTGGATCCCGATCGCGCGGTCTGCCTCACGGGAGACTCGCCGTACAATCTAGCGGCCGGCAGCCGAATGGCGCTTGTCGGCGCCCCTCAGGCATCCCGCCTCGTTCGGGCGTTCCGCCGCGGAGGCGGGGTCCGGTACTCGGCCTATCTTCCCGACTTCCCCCAGATCATGGATGAGCTCAACCGCCGGAGATACGACGCCTTGCTGGTGCAAGCGTACCTTCCGCTCGCGCGGGGGCTCGCGGCGCGACTGCGGGCGGGCGCGCGTCTCGCCGACCTGGGCTGTGGGAGTGCGCACACGACGCACCTCCTGGCTCGAGCGTTCCCCCGTTCCACATTCATCGCGATCGACGACGCCTCGGCGGCGTTGCGCATGGCGCGCGCCGAGGCCCGCGCCTGGGGCCTGACGAACGTCGAGCACGTGCGAGGCAAGATCGAACGCGTGACCGAGTTCGGGCCCTTCGATGCGGTCACGATGTTCGATGCGATCCACGATCTCGCAGATCCTCCCGCTGCGCTCCGAGCCGTGGCGCGCTCGCTCAAGCCGGGCGGGATCTTGTTCGCGGAGGAACCGCGAGCATCGAGCCGCCTCGAGGCGAACCTCGGGAACCCGGGGGCCGCGTTTCTCTACGGTATCAGCGTCTCGTACTGCCTGCCGGTGTCGCTCGCGCACGGGAGCGCGGGCTTGGGGACGGCGTGGGGAGTGGAGCGGGCACGCCGGCTACTGCACGCGAGCGGCTTCCATCGCGTCGAGACCCACAATGCGCCGGCGAACTCCCTCGCGGTCCTCTACGTCGCGCGTCGTCGGTGACGGGTCGGAGCGATCGATGCCGAGTATCCACGCGAACGGAGTCGAGCTCCACTACGTGGCCCGGGGCAGCGAGGGAGATCCGGCCGCACTCGTGCATGGGTCCTGGGTCGACCTACGGTCCTGGCGCGCGGTCCTTCCGGGACTCGCCGGATCGATGCAGGTGATCGCCTACGACCGTCGGGGGCACGGGCAGAGCACGTTCGTCCCTCGAGCCCACGCTCTGGAGAGTGACGCGGCCGATCTCGGCGCCCTGCTCGAGGCCACGAACCACTATCCGGCCCACCTCGTCGGACACTCCTACGGGGCGATCGTGGCGCTCCGCCTCGCCGTAGATCGGCCCGAGCTGGTGCGCAGCCTGTCGCTGCACGAGCCGCCGTACCTGGGCCTGCTGGACGACGATCCAGCAACGGCCCCCGAGGCGGAGCGCTTGCGCTCGGGCCTTCGCGCGGAGCAGGACCGGATCCGGCGCGGGGACCTGGAAGGGGCGGCGCGGGAGGTCTTCGGGCACTTCGCCGGGGACCCGACGGCGTGGGATCGGTTCCGGCCCGAGACGCGGGCCGAGCTGCTGCGCTACACTCCGCGATGGCTGGAGGAGTTCAGCGACCCGGCGACGGAACGACCCCCGGCGGGACCGGGCCTCCGCGAGCTGCTGATCCCGATCCTCCTGACGGAGGGAACGGTGAGCCCGGCCTTCCTGCACCGCATGAGCGTGGCGCTCGAGCGAGCCCTCGTTAACGCGACCGTGCGGCAACTGCGGGACGCGGGACACGATCCGCAGATCACCCACCCGGACCTCTACGTCGCCACCCTGCTCGCATTCCTCGTCGAACGCAACGTACCGACGATGTAGCCAACGCCGACTCCGATCCCGACCGCATCGCGTTCTACCTACGGCCTCCGTAGTAGGAGCGACCTCGGAGTTCGACGATCCAGGCCCGTCCCTCGCCATGCCCCGCGCGTGGGGTTGTCGCCGCCCTCGGGCCGAGAGAAACCGACGGGTCACCCCGGGGGGTTCCCGGGAGGCACTGAGGAGCGGTCGGACACGAACGGCCGGAGGAGCTCCATGACCCCCGTGCCGAGCCACTGGCCCCCGTCGATGGCAAGGACCTGGCCGGTGATGTAGCCCGCCCGAGAGCTCACGAGGAAACGAACTGCGTCGGCGATCTCCTCCGGGGTTCCGAACCGTCCCATGGGGATGCCGCGCCGGACCCGCTCGACGAGCTCCTCCGAGGTCCACAGCTGTCGATCGGTGCCCTCTGTGCGGATCGGTCCGGGAGCGACGGCGTTCACCCGGATCCCCCGGGAGGCCCACTCGACCGCGAGGGTCCGGGTGAGCGCCAGCACTCCGGCCTTGGCGGCCGCCGAGTGAACGGTTCCCGGCCCGCTCATCCATGCGTACGCCGCGATGATGTTGACGATCGAGGCGTGGGGCGAGCGAGAGAGCATGGGGAACGCCGCCCGCGAGCAGAAGAACGTCCCGTCCAGGACGATCCCCACGACGGCTCTCCATCCGTTCGGGGACAACGACTCGGCGGCGACCGGGAAGTTGCCGGCGGCGTTGTTGATGAGGACGTCGAGTCGTCCGTATTCGCGCTGGATCTCCGCGAGGAGATGATCGACCTGATCCGGCTCCCTCACGTCCGTCCGGACCGCGACGACCCGAGCCCCGTGCCGGCGCAAAGCGGCCGAGCCGCGGGTCAGGTGCTCGTCCGATCGGCTCGCGATCGCGAGGTCGTACCCGTCGTCGGCCAGCCCCGCCGCGATCGCAAGCCCGAGACCCGTACCCCCTCCGGTGACGAGTGCTACGGGCTTCGAGGTGGATTCCACGGCCACCGGGAAGGAAGCAGGGGGTCAAAAACCCCGAGGACGGCCGGCAGGGAGGGAGGAGCGAGGTCGGGGTCACCGGGCGAGCGCTTGGCGTAGCTCGTCGAGGTCCCTCGCGTTGAGTCCGACCATTCGCACCCCGTCTTTGCGCCAGATCGCCTTTCCGTCGCGGAACGCGACGAGCGTGGGGACGACGTCGATGTGAAAGATGTCCCACAGGGGACTCTCGAGGTCCGTGACATCGGCGACGGCGAGGGGGAACGGAGCGACCCCATCGAGCCTCTGGAACCGGGGCACGTAATCCCGGCAGAACGGGCACCAGTCGGCGAGGAAGCAGACTCCCCAATCTCCGGGCCGGTCGAGCCGATCCCCGCGGAACGCTTCCGCACCCCACTTCTCCATCCCTGCTCCGTGAGAAACGAGCCCGCAGCCTTATTCAAGCCGGCGCTAACGCGCACCTCACTCCGGCCGAATCCAAGGAGTGCGCGGGGGAGCGCGCCCGAACGGAACCCGTAAGCCCCTCTTCGGAATGGCGGTGCCATGACCTGGAAAGTCCCGACCGATGCACGCGCCGAAGAGATGTTCCCTCCGGAGTTGAGCGGCCGGATCGAGACCCATCGGTTCACGAGTACGGTGCTCCGCGGGAATCCATGGGGAGATCCGACCGAGCGCAGCGTGCCCGTCTACATCCCACCGTCCGGCCGCACCGAGGGCCGACCGCTCTTGATCTTGCTTTCGGGCTACACGGGAGCCGGCCCGGCCCACTTCCGTTCTTCGGACTACTTGCGCGAATCGATCGTAGCTCGGCTCGATCGCCTGATCCGGAGCGGTGCCGCCGCCGAGGCCGTCATGGTCGGGCCGGACTGCATCACGACGCTCGGAGGAAGCCAGTACATGAACTCGAGCGCCACGGGACGCTACGAGGACTACGTCGTCGACGAGATCGTTCCAATGATCCAAGCGAAGTACCGCACGGGGCCGACCGTGACCCTGGGGACTTCGAGCGGAGGGTACGGGGCCCTGTTCTTGGCGCTGCGGCACCCCGATGTCTTCCGCGCCGCGGCGTCGAACGCGGGGGACATGTACTTCGAGTATTGCTATCCGCCGGATTTCCCCCACGCCCTCCGCGCCATCCGCAGAGCCGGGGGGCCGGAAGCACTGCTACGCACGCTGTTCCAAACTCCGACCGACGGCTTCGGACCGAAGAACGAGGATCTGCAGGCGCTGTCGACGATGGCGTATGCCTCCTGCTACTCGGCGATCGACTCCGAACCGGGCCGATTCGACCTACCGTTCGACCTCGACTCCGGAGAGCTCCGGCCCGACGTCTGGGCGAGGTGGCTCGCCTGGGACCCGGTCCGCATGATCCGTGAGGAGAGGTACCGATCCGCGCTCCGGTCGCTCGCCTACGTCTACGCCGATGGCGGCCTGAAGGACGAGTTCGGGCTGGATGTCTCTTCCCGTGTCTTCGCGGCCGAGGCACGACGCCAGGGGGTCTCCATCGATCACCAGGAGTTTCCCGGAGGCCACTTCGACAAAGGCCCGCGATACGATGTGATGATCCCGCGCCTGCTCCGGGCGGTGGGCTTCCCGCCGGCCCCGAAGTGAGCGCGCGCGGTACGGCGCGGTCTCAGAACTGGCCCTCGGCGTGGTCCGTCCATTCGGAGACGGCTTCGTCCTCGCGCCAGGAGAGGACGATGAAGTACCACGTTAGGAGGAGGAGCAGGGGAAGCTCGGTGAGGTCGCGAGCGGGGGCGGATACCTGAACGGTCCCGCCGTCGAGACGACGGCCTTCCCGCACGGGCTCGACGTGCGAGAGCTCCGTCCCATCGTCGGCGAGAAGCTGCCAGGCCGGAACGAGCAGTCCCGCGCGCTTCAGGTCGTAGCGGGCGCCGCCGGCGAGCTCGATGCGATGGTGGCTGAGGTGACCGACGAGGCGGGCGAGATCCTTCTCCTCCCCCTTCCGCCGAACGGTGACGTGGGGGTTCAGGAAACCGACCCGCTTGATCGTGAACTCCCGATCGGCGATCCGAGCGAGCGCGAGGGATCCCTGGGCCCTCGTCCAGGAGAGCGAACCGACCAGCACCGGCCCCGATAGGAGCTGGAACTCGGGCGAGGTCGGGCCGACGCGGAGCCAGCGCAGGGCCTCGCGGTCGACCGACGCGAAGGGCGTAAACGCCATCGCACCCGGAGCAACTGCAGAGGTCATAACGGCACGGGCAGGGGAAGCGGCCCGGCGGCACGGTCGGCTTAACCCGGCGGGGCCTGTCGGGGAGGGGGTACCGCTCGAATGCTCCGCGAAACGGGGTTCGTCATCGGAGGAGCGCTCCTCATCGCGCTCGGCGTCAGCTTCTGGGTCGCGCTCGCGGCCGCAGGGATCGGGTGGGAAGGGGCGTACCTCTACGCGTACGTAACGCTCGGCATCGGCCTCGGCGGCTTCTTCGTCTACGTCGGACGCGCCGAGCGACGCGCGCGGCAAGCGTTCCTGGAGCGCGAGAACTCCTCCCTGCCTCGGTGAAGAAGCGACCGGCGGGTGGTTCCGGCGCGAGCAAGGCTTTTCATCTTGGCCCGAACTCCGGCCGGCGTGGCCGGGATGGGGTAGCTTGGCCTATCCTGGGGGACTGTGGATCCCTCGACCCGGGTTCAAAGCGAGACGGGGCCGTCCCCCGTTTCCTGAGACTCTCGGTCCCGGCCCTACTTCGCGCCGCGCCGGCGCGAGGTGTTCGGGCGGTTCTTCGCAGCGACCTTCGACTTCGAAGGCGCGGCGCGTCCGATCTCGAGAGAGGCGAGCGCCTCCGGTAGGCCCGTGAGCGAGTAGTCCGCCCACGCGGCCCCCCAACGTCGCAGATCCTCCGGGGTGAGGGCCCAGCCGTGAAGGCTGGTGGCGCGGGCGACCGGGAGCGCCCCGGGGACGCCGCGGCCGGCCTCCATGTCGAAGCGTGAATCTCCCACCAAGAACAGAGGAACCCCGGGGTACCGTCGGCGGTACTCTGCGAGGTGCTCGCGCTTGGTCCCGTCCTTGGAGCCTAGGACGTCCTCGAACCAATACCGCAACCCCTCTCGCTCGAGCATCAGGTCGGCCATCTCGGCCTCCGCACCGGTGGAGATGACCATGGTCCACTGCTCTCGATCGAGCCGCTTGAGCAGTTTGGGGATCTCGGGGAACGGCCCGGCGTGGGCGTAGGCCTCGGAGATCTTGCGTTGGTGGAAGGTCCGCGCGGTCGAAGCGCGCAAGGCCGCAGGGGCGTCCGGGTACAGCTGGGCGAGCTGCGCCTCGAACGGCATCCCGGTCGTGGCCAGGTAATGGATCCGACCCTCCTCGGGCGGGGTCCCGAACGCCTTGTTCAGCACGTCCGACGCCACGTGGCTGATCAGCGAGAGATCGTCCAGGATCGTGCCGTCCAGGTCGAAGACCACCACGCCCCGGCGCACCCGACGTGGAGCCACGCTCGCGGGAGCGACACGGACCGCCGGCATGGCCACGAAGGAGGACTCCGAGGCGCGGCCCACGACGGGGAGTTCTCGGCCCTCGAGCGGAGCGGCCTCCGGCGGCGTCGTTCGAGCCGCCGGGCGGGGCGGGCGAGGCTTCCGTGAGGGCATCGAGGGGCAAAGCGGAACGACCGTCTTAAGGGGGCCGGGCCTATACGCTCTCGAAGCTCCGTGCGCCCGCCGGGAGCAGTGATCCATGGTCCACCCGAGCGATTCGATCCGCGGTCGAGCGACCTCCCTCCTTGCCGGGCGGCGCATCGTGCTCGGGATCTCGGGGTCGGTCGCTGCGATCGAGGTCCCCCGGATCGCTCGCGAGCTGATACGCCATGGCGCCGACGTCCAGGCCGTGATGAGCGCGGACGCGACCCGCCTAGTGACTCCGGAGGTCATCGAGTTCGCCACGGGCCATCCTCCGGTGGTGCAACTAAGCGGGAACGTCGAACACGTTACCCTGCTCGGCCCCGGCGAAGGTCGTGCGGACCTCTACCTCATCGCTCCGGCGACCGCGAACACGATCGCGAAGATCGCGCACGGGATCGACGACACTCCGGTGACCGCCTGCGCCTCGATGGCCCTCGGCGGTGGCGTTCCGATGCTGATCGCCCCCGCGATGCACACCCACATGGGCCTCAGCCCCGCCGTCCGGGAGAACCTCGCGAAGCTGAGCTCCTGGGGAATCGAGCTGATCCAGGGCCAGACGGTCGAGGGCGAGGAGAAGCTGGCAACCCCGGAGGAGGTCGCCGCGGCGGTGCTGCACCGCGCGGCCCGCGGCCCGTGGGCTGGACGAAAGGTCGTCGTGATCGCGGGCGCCGCCCGCGAGCCCATCGACCGAGTCCGATCGATCACCAACGAGAGCAGTGGCGCTACCGGGATCGCCCTCGCCGTGCAGGCACACTTCCGGGGGGCGAACGTGGAGCTGTGGGCCGGGCCGATGCAAGTGCCGATACCCTCCTTCATCGCCACGCGGACCTGGCGAAGCGTCGCGGATCTTCGCGCGTTGGCCCGCCGCCGGGCGCGGGAGCTTCGCGAGACCTCCACGATCCTCGTGCCGGCCGCGTTGTCGGATTTCACGACCGCACGCGCGTCGGGGAAGATATCGTCCCACGATCGCGCGGATCTCGAAATAGTCTTGCGCCCGGCCCCCAAAGTGCTCCCCGAGCTGCGGCGGCTCGCCCCCCCTCCCACGCGCCTCATCGGGTTCAAGCTCGAAGCCGATCGATCCGACGCGGAGCTCGAGGCCTCCGCGCGCCGCCTGCAGCGTGCCGCCGGTCTCGACTGGGTCGTCGCCAACGACGTCGCTACGATGGGGAGCCCGACCACGAACGCCCTCGTGCTGCCTCCGGGCGGGGGCCATCACTGGATCCGGGGGACCAAGAACACGTTCGCGGGAAAGTTGCTCGACGACATCGGGCGCGAGCTCAACAACCGCCGAGCGCGACCCCCGGCCCGGGCGGCCCGATCCCGGAAGCCCGCGGTGCGGCGCCATCGGCCTTAATACGGCGCAACCTTCGCGCGGGCGAGGCGCGCGAGCATGGTCAAACTGGCCGAGTGGAGAGGCAAGGAGATCTTCCGAAAGTATGGGGTTCCGCTACCCCCCGGGCGCGTCGCCCGGAGCCCTGCGGAGGCCGAGCAGTGGGTCCGGGACGGCAGTGTACCTCTCCCCTGCGTCATCAAGGCTCAGGTGCTCGCCGGAGGCCGCGGGAAGGGCGGGGCCGTCCGATTCGCGAACACCCCGGAAGAGGTCCGCGCGGCGGCGCAGGCGATCCTCGCACTCGAGTTCAAGGGAGAGCGGGTCCGCGAGGTCCTCCTCGAAGGCAAGCTCGCGATCGGGAGGGAACTCTACGTCGCGATCACGCTCGATCGGAGCGCGCGCGTCCCCATCCTCCTGACGAGCTCCCAGGGAGGAGTCGAGATCGAGATCGTGGAGGACTCGGCCATCATCCGCCAGCCGATCCATCCGTTCCCCGGCCTCGCAGCGTACGAGAAGCGCCGCGCATCCCAGTCGCTCGGGCTCACGGGAGCCGCGAGCAGGGCCCTCTCCCCGCTGCTCGACGCCTTGTGGAAGGCGTTCAACGCCGAGGATGCCGAGCTCATCGAGATCAATCCGCTCGCGGTGGTCGGAGAGGGACTGGTCGCCCTGGACGCCAAGGTGATCATCGAAGATGATGCCGCGTTCCGGCATCCGGAGTACTCCGAGATCCGGGACGACCGGACCCCGCTCGAGGAGATCGCACGGGAGAAGGAGATCGCCTTCGTTCAGCTCGACGGCAACATCGGCGTGATTGCGAACGGGGCCGGACTCACGATGGCCACGCTCGATGTGCTCACGGAGTTCGGGGGCCACCCGGGGGTCTTCCTCGACCTCGGGGGTACGGACGACCCGGCGAAGGTGTCCGAGGCGTTCCTTCTGATGGCTCAAGCGAGACCGAGGGCCGTGTTCCTGAACATCTTCGGAGGCGTCACGCGGTGCGATACCGTCGCGACCGGTCTCGTGCAGGCGATGGGCCAGATCCCGCCGGCCGAGCGCTTCCCGCTCGTCGCGCGGATCCGCGGGAACAACGAGGTCGAGGGGATCGAGATCCTCCGCAAGGCGGGCATCACGGCGCTCTCGAGCCTGAAGGAGTCGGCCCAGTCGGTCGTCGCCGCCGCCCAGGGCCCCACGGCGGCCGGAGGTCGCGCATGAGCGTCCTCGTCGACGCCGACACGAGGGTGGTCGTCCAGGGCATCACGGGCCATCAGGGGAGCGGGCATACTCGCCAGATGAAGCTCTTCGGCACGAAGGTCGTCGCCGGTGTGACCCCCGGTAAGGCCGGCACCCAGGTCGAAGGGGTTCCCGTCTTCGACTCGGTCCGGGAGGCCGTGGATCGAACGGGCGCGAACGCTTCGTGCATCTTCGTTCCGGCGCCGTTCGCCAAGGACGCGCTCCTCGAGGCCGTGGACGCGGGCATCCGCTTGGTCGTGATCGTCACCGAGCACATCCCGTTCCACGACATGCTCATCATGTACCACTACGCGAAGGAGCGGGGCGCCCGCATCGTCGGCCCGAACTGTCCGGGCGTCGCCTCGCCGGGGAAGGCGAAGGTCGGGATCATCCCGAACGTCGTCTTCCGCCCGGGACGCGTCGGGGTCATCAGCCGAAGCGGGACGCTGACCTACGAGATCGTCAACGGGATCCGGGAGAACGGTCTTGGCCAGTCGACCTGTATCGGCCTGGGGGGAGACCCCGTGGTCGGCACCTCCTTCGTCGATGCCCTTCCCTGGTTCGAGAACGACGCGGACACCGATATCCTCGTCCTGGTAGGAGAGATCGGAGGCACCGCCGAGGAGGACGCCGCGGAGTACATCCGTCATCACTTCACCAAGCCCGTGGTCGCCTACATCGCCGGCCGCTCCGCACCCGCCGGAAAGCGGATGGGCCACGCCGGAGCGATCATCTCGCGTGGCAAGGGCACGGCGCAGTCGAAGCAGGCCGCGCTCGAGGCCGCCGGTGCGCGGGTCGGGCGGTTCCCCTTCGAGATTCCGGATCTCGTCTCCGAGGTTCTTCGGGAGCGGGGCCGCCGGTGAGCCCCGAGGCCCCGACGCCCTCCATCTGCGCGGTCCCTGGCTGCGGGGGAGAGGCCGAACGCAACCTTGCCTTGACCGAGGCGCGCAAAGCGTTCCCGCAGCTCTCGGAGAAGGGGCGCCGGGCGCATCTGTGCAAGGCCCACTACAAGGAGTGGAAGAAAGCCACCAAAGAGGCCCGCAAGCTCGCCCGTCTCGATTGGTAAACGCCGGGGAAGGGGATCCGCTCCGAAGGGAGCGGATCCGGTTGCAGTGAAGGCCGACCGGCCCTCACTGCTTACGCATCTTCTGGGCCCGCATGCGTCGGCGCATCCGCTTCTTGCGCCATTTCCATCGCATGTGGCCGCGCTTCTTCCATGCGCGCGAGCTACGTTTCATCGCACCCCAATCCGAGTGGGGTCGCGGTGCCTCTATGGCTTATTAGCGTTACCGGCGGCCGGTCGAGGGCGGACGCGGGCCGGGACGGGAAGGTTCCGCGCCCGACCCCTGTTATGTAGCGAACCCGGTTCCCCGCGCGCGTGCTCGAACCTTCCGATTTCGAGGTGAACATTCTCGAGTTCCGGCACAAGTCGTTCTCCTACGATCGGCTCGCGACCGTGGGCGGGATCGAGTTCGTCGTCTTCACCCGGACCGAGACCGAGAGCGAGAGCCGCCTGCGCCCCCACCTGATCCACCTGCGGGTCATCGTCCCTCGCGCCTCGGTCGTCCTCGACATCGGCGCCGATCTCCTGTTCCTCGCCCCGGACGGCGTGCGGCCGGGCCCGCGCGAGGCCGGCACGGCGGTCGAGTCGGCGGCGGAGGGGACCGAGTTCCGAGAGCAGGGGTTCGACTTCCGACGCGTCGCGCTCGCGCCCGACTCGTTCGTCTACGTCGCTCGCGAGGAGTTCGACCGCGTCCTCTCCGACGACGGTCGGCGCGTGCTCGGGCTCGCCTAACGCCGCCCGGTTGCGGTGGCTCGGAGATAAACAGGCGTAGCGCTCCCTCGCCCCTCCATGACCACGTTCGAACGCCGTGCCCACGCGCTCTATTCGGTGGGGCTCGTCGCGATCGCGGTCGGGCTCGTGGCGGCCACGCTCATCGTCCTCGGCACGACGAGCGAGACCGCCACCTGTCCGGCGTTCCCGGCGTGCCTTGCGTCGCCCGCGACGTGGGTCGGGTTGATCCACGAGATCGCGGCGGGTCTCCTCCTCCTCCTCACCGTCGCAATGATCGCGCTCGCCGCCGGACTGCGCCGGGAACCCGGCCATGTCCTGGGCGCTAGCATCGGGGCGTTCGTGGTGCTCGTCGGAATGGCGTCCGTCGGGGCCGGACTGGCGTCGGGCGCGGTCCCGCTCGGCCTCGCCTCGATCCAGTTCGGGTTCCTGGCCGCGCTGGTCGCTCTGATCGCGTGGGCGGCCCGGGACGCGCGCCGCATCTCTGGCGCGCCGCACGTCGTTAGAGAACGCCCATCTCCTTGAGCTTCTCCGGCAGGTAGTGGTCCGTCACATAGTTGAGGCCGTACTTCGCGAGGGACTGCTGCTCGGCCTTCTTCCCGTTCTTGAGCATCAGCTCGATCTCCGAGCGCCACTCGGCCGTTGCGAAGCGCGGGTCGGAGAGCTCGGCCTGCAGGGCCTTGATATCGACCTCGCTGAGGCGGTCGGACGGAAGGTCGTAGTTCTCGATGTCGGAGGCGGTCACACCGAGGAACTCCGCTCCGGGGGTCGCCAGGTACTGGGAGATGTGCGCGGTCTTGATCGCGCCGTAGGCGACGCTCGCGAAGATGCGGAACGACCAGGGATCCCCGTCGGTGAACACCACCACGGGCAGTTTCAGCTCCTCGTTCACGCGCTTGAGGAAGCGGCGCGTCGAGCGGGCCGGCTGCCCCTTCAGATGCACGAGGAGCGCATCGTTCGCTTCGTCGAACCCGTTCTCGGCGAGCCGGTCGACCATCCCGCCGCACTCGATCGCGATGACGAACTTGGCCTTCGCCTTCACGAACTCGATCTTCTCCTTCTCGACGTTCGACGGGAGCGCGTATCCCCCGTCTCCGACATCCTCCCGGCAGTTGATCGTCTTGACCGCTCCTTTGCGGTTCCGCTCACGGATCGTGATGTCGCCGATGATACTGGCTCCGTTCTCCTCGGGGTGGAGGCGGAAGTCCTCGCGTAGGCGCGAGCACATCACCTCGAGATCCTCGACGAGGAGGTTCGATTCGTCCTCGCTGTGGAACTTGCCCTCCTCCCATCCTTCGCTGATGTAGTAGAGCTCCCGCAACGTCGACGTCTTCCCGTCGCGGGCCATCTCGTTGATGAAATCGACAAGGTAGAACGTCCTCAGGAGCATCAGGGCGCCGTCGAGCTTGCGCGCGCTCCGCGTCCCGGTCGCCTTGCCGAGCCGCCAGACGCCTTCGCGCATCTGGAAGGCGATGTTCTGCTTGGTCCGCAGCGGCAGGCGCATCCGCGGGATCTCGCCATCGACGAGCTGGGAGTGGATGAGCCGCGCGAGGTCGATCGTGGGCCGCAGGGCATCGGCCCGGACCTTCGGCTCATCCTCAGCTTTCGTCTTCGGAGACGTGGGCGCTCGCTTCCGCGGCATCGTAGTCCACCTCCTCTTCGTCGGTAGGGCCGTTCTCGGCGGCCTCGGCCGCCTCGATGATCGCGCGGGGGAGGCGTACGTCCCAGTCGCCGGGGAGCGGATCGGCGCCCAGGAGATGAGCTTCGTCGACGCCGGCCACGTAGAAATCGAGGTCGTTGGCCTCGACGTCGGTCCGGGCGGGGAACCGAAGCTCGATCTGGGTGCGCGCGTTGGAGGCCAGCTTTTCGAGGGTCCACCAGGCCCGTCCGAGCCCGCGGTCGATCCCCTCGGGAGCCGGCGCGTACTCGGCGAGCGCGAGCGTCGTCGGGTCGACCTCCAGGAAGACTTCGAGGACGCGGGGCCGAGCCGTGTAGTTGGTGATCTCCACCACGATCCGCACCGAGCGCGCGTCGGCAACGACCGTGGGTTCGAGGGTCACCACGTCCATGATCTTCGTGATCACCGGGGCGAGATCGGGCACGGGCTGGTCGATCAGGCGGCTCGCCTTCTCCGCGAGCCGGGGCAGGATCTTCTGGATGATCGCGAACTTGTCGCTCGCGAACTGGCGCCGCCCGACCCGAGAGAGATGGGTCTTCAGGTGACGGGCCGCGGCCTGGATCGCCAGCGTGAGCTCGCGGTCGAGGTCCTCGTCCTCGGCGAGCGCCTCCTTCGCCTCACTCGTGAACGGGATCTTGGTGGAGGCCACGTGCACGAGCAATAGGCACGGGCCCGTCGGGAGCCCGTTCCCACCCTTCTGATCGAGGCCGTAGCGCCGCCAATCGATCGAGCCGACGGCGCTCGTGATCGCGCAGGCGCCCTGCTGGAAGAGCAGGGGGACCCGATTGGCGAACCGGAGGAGCTGCAGAGGCTGGTCGGCCGGCAGCCCACCGCCGTAGACGAGGCCGACCTCCACGAGGAACGGGAACCCTCCGCGCACCTTTGGGGGCCGGCTGACGGGAGGCGCGAAGAAATCCGGGCGCACGTCGCCGAGCACGTTGCGCAGTCCGCGTTTGATGAGCATGGGGCCGATCGGGGAGAGACCCTCCGCCGAGGGGGCCACCAGTTCCACACTGCGAAGGCCGGCGAGGAGCTTCTCCTGGGCCTCGCCCGAGAGCGACGCCGGTGCCTCGCTGCCTTTGAGGCCGGCCGCCGCTACGACCTCGCGCGAGGTCCGCACGCTCACGCCGGCGAGGTCGCGGGAGAGCATTTCGCGGATGTTCTCACGCTTGGAGGCCTTCAAGAGGTAGCCGAGCTCGCCGAGCTCGAGTCCGTACGGATGCGGCAGCGTCTCCTTGGAGATGGGCGGTAGATCGCTCGTCGCGCGTTCGAAGGTGACCTTGGTCCCGTCCGGCTCCACGAGAACGATCCGCGCGTGCGGGTTGACGATCGCCGTGCCGCGGAGATACTCGAGCGGAGACTGCCGACCGCGAACGTACTTCGCCTTCAGGACGAGCTCGATGCGCGTGCCGTGCTCCCGGTCCCAGAGCCGGACCTCTTCGGAGATGATCCGGGGGAGGTTCTTTTGGGTGTCGAGGATGAGCTCGAGCACCCGCGCTCCTTCCTCCTCGGCGATCTTCGAGGTGATCCGGGCCGGGCGAGCGGTGGTGAGGCCCGCGTACAGCACCGCCGCCGAGATCCCGATCCCCTGCTGCCCGCGCGCCTGGCGGTTGGAATGGAATCGGGAGCCGTAGAGGAGACGGCCGAAGACGTTCGGGATCTCGCGCCGCACGATCCCCGGCCCGCTGTCCTCGACCGCCACCCGCAGCCGGTCGCCGCTCTCGCCCTCCTTCGAGATCTCCACCCGGAGGTCGGGCAGGATCCCGGCCTCCTCCGAGGCGTCGAGGCCGTTATCGACGGCCTCCTTGACCGTCGTCAGGAGGGAGCGCTGGGGGTTGTCGAACCCCAGGATCTGGCGGTTCCGCTCGAAGAACTCGGCGACCGAGATCTCGCGCTGCTTCGACGCCAATTGCTCGGCGATGGAACGGGCCGGGGCCACGAGAGTGCGAGGCACGATGGACCTCTATAAGTCCAAGGTTGGAGTCGAACGAAGCTCGATCCGGACGGCGTCCCGAGGTCAGAAGAAGTAGCGGCGCACGGTGAGCATGTAGACCACCAGGATCACGAGGAGGGCGAGGAGCACCGTGAAGGAGCCGGTCAGGACCAAGTAGGCGACCCCGGCGAAGGCGAACACGGTGACCGTCCACAGCGCCCAGACCTCCTGGCGCCACAGGCTGGTCGCCACCCCGAGGCCGACCCCGCCCACGACAAGCGTGATCATCGCGCCGAAGGGTCCCGCGAGGATGCCGGCGAAGTTGAGCGGGGCCGGTAGAACGCTCGTCGGCGTGGCCCATCCCATGTAATGGGAGATGAGGAAGAAGGCGGCTCCCACGATGGCGAGCATGCCGGCGGCCGCGATGAGGGCCGAGAGCACCGCCACGCCGATCGGGCGGCGTGGGACGTGGGCGAACGTCTCCCAGGACTCCGGGAGGTGGTCGAATTCATGGACCGTACCGTGGGCTGCCGGAGACATCGTTGGAGTCCCGTCCGAGCCGTTCGATGCGGCGGAGGCGACTATGTAGGTTTCGCTCCAGCGGAACGCTCAGAACCGGCGCTCGGCCGCCCCGTGGGCCAGCCGCTCGAGCAGCACGCGGTACGGTCCCGGGGGAACCGGAGCGAGCGCGCGGATCGCGCGCTCGGCCCAGAGCTGGGATTCGAGGGTGATCGGCTCTCGGACCCCCGCGGCATCGGCAAGCTCCCGCATGCGGATGAGGTGGCTCGCTTTCTTGTGCCGGCGCTGGAACAGTCGCTCGAACTCGGTCTGGCGCTTCGGGTCGAGCCGAGCGTAGGTCTCGATCGCGACGAGGGTGGGGTTTCCCTCCCGGAAGTCCGCGTAGAGCGGCTTTCCCAATAGGTCCGGGTCGCCGTAGACATCCAGTAGATCGTCCCGGATTTGGAAGGAGATGCCGAGCGACCGGCCGTACGTGCCGGCGGCGTCGATGGTGGCTTGGGGAGCTCCGGCGAGCTCCGCGACCGAGGAGAGGGCCGCCGCCACGATCGACGCGGTCTTCCGCTCGACCACGCGCAGGTAGTGTTCCCGGCCCGAGGCGAGATCGAACAGGGTATTCTCCTGGAGCACCTCGCCCTCGACCAGTTCCGCGCAGGCCTCCCCGCATCGGACGATGATCGCCTTCGGGTACTCGGCGGCGAGCTCGAAGGCGCGAACGAACAGGTAATCGCCCGTCACGATGGCGAGGGCCGTTCCATACGCACGGGGCATGGACGGCCTTCCTCGGCGCAGATCGGCGTGATCGATGACGTCGTCGTGCACGAGACTGGCGGTGTGAATGAGCTGGAACGCGGCCGCGAGCGACAAAAGGGGTTGGGTGGTGGTGGCGCCGAGGGCGCGCGCCATCGTCGCCATGAGGAGCGGACGCACCCGCTTGCCACCGGTGGAGCACGCGTAACGCGCCGCCTCGCTCAGTTGGGAGTACTGCGAACCCAGCGCCTGCTCTACCCGCCAATCGACGTCCGCGAGGTCGCGAACGAGCACCGGGAGGAGCGCGGAGAGCTCCGCGAGGGCCTCCGCCCCGATCGTTTGTCGGACGACCGCCTCGAGGGCCGAGGAATCGATGCCTGCGTCCGGAAGTGGATGACTGCTCGTCACGAAGCCCTCCCGAGGCGGCGCGGCCACCTCAGGCGCATCACCGCATCCAATCCCGACGCTCCAATATATCTCATTCCCAGCGTCAGGGCGAGGTCCGAACGGACGACCCGGTCGGTCGTTTCCTTGATCCGGTGGCCTCGGGCGAGGGGGGGGGCGAGGACCGAGCGCCAGGCAAGATCGTACTCGGAGAGAGGCGCGCCTTCCCGGGCGTGCCGCGCCGCCGCACGGCCCGCGAGCCAGCCGCTGAGCATCGCCGTCGGGATCCCTCCGCCGTTCGTGGCCATCACGAGGTTCGCGGCATCCCCACAGAACAGGGCCCGGCCGAACACGAGCGTGTCGGGCGGGGGCCCGATGGGGACCCACCAGCGGGTCCGGTCGCGGGCGACGCCGAGCCGCTCCCGCTTGAGGAAGCGGTCGAGCAGTGAACTGAGCGATTCGCCGGGCGGTAGCTCCGTGACACCGAGGCCGACGTTCGCGTCCGTCGAGCGCGGGAACGACCAGGCGTACCCTCCGGGAGCCGAGCGCCCGAAGTACAGGTCGATCTCATCACCGCCGACCCCGTCGGCGGTCGCGGTGATCATGCGGAACATCTCCCGGGAGGGCGCGAAGCCCACCGAGCGGGCGACGGTCGAGGTCGGGCCGTCGGCCCCGATGATGACCTTCGCGCGGACGGTCGTACCGTTCACCATCTCGACCCGCTCGCCGCTCACGCGCGCGACCCCAACGGGGTAGCGCAGCTCGGCCCCGGCGCCCTCGGCCGCGCAGGCCAGGGCCTTGTCGAACGCCCGTCGGGAGACCATGTAGCCCGCGAGTGGGAAGCGGAACCGGTGGCCCGAAGGAGAGACGCATGCCATCCAGTGGGTCTCCCGCAGGATCGTCTCCGGGGGGATCTGGAACGCCTCTTCGATCAGCTCGGGGGAGTGGAAGATGTCGGCGAGCTCGCCCGGGGTAGGCAGGAACTCGCCGCATTGGACGGGCTCTCCGAGCTCGGCGCGGCGGTCGAGCAGTAGGGTCCGCGCGCCCGCTTCGGCCGCGGCACGGGCGGCGAGGGAGCCGGCCGGCCCGGCGCCGACGACCACCACGTCGAACTCCTCCATAGGGCTCACGGTCCGGCGATGAGGAAGTGCTGCGCGGCGCTCTGGATCGGTCCGAGGATCACCTGAGGGAAGATGCCGAAGGTGACGATGACGACGGCGATGAGGGCGATCGTGCTCGCGCGGGCGTACCCGAGCCCGCCCACGGGGATGCGCTCGGGCGCCGGCGCGGTCGGGCCCGCCGCCGGGACTTCCACCACGGGATCTGGAGCGTCGAAGAACATCACCTTCAGCACTCGCCCATAGTAGAACACGGAGATCGCGCTGTTGAGCAGACCGGCGACCGCGAGCCAGATGAAGTAGCCTTGCGCCTGGACCGCCGAGCTGAACAGCACGAACTTCGACACGAAGCCGACCGTGAGCGGAACGCCCGCGAGGCTCAGGAGGATCAGCGCGAAGGCGACGCTCAGCCACGGCCGGCGCTGGCCGAGCCCCTTCCAGTCGGAGATGAGTGGGCCGATCCCGAGGCTCGCGACCGCGGCGACGACGAGGAAGGCCCCGGTCTTCATGAACGTGTGCGAGAAGATCTGCAGCGTGGCCCCGGCGATCGCCGGCGAGGTGGCGATCACAATGCCGATCATCATGTAGCCGACCTGGCTGATCGAGGAATAGGCGAGCATTCGCTTCATCTCCTTCTGCATCAGCGCGAGCACGTTGCCCACGGTCATCGTCACGACGGCGAGCACCCCCAGCACGATCTGGAAGATCGGCCCCGTGTTCAGCACTCCGGCGTTGAACGGATTGCTGGTGCCCGTGGTCGTGAAGAACAGCACCGGCCCCAAGAAGACCAGGAAGAACGCGAACAGCCCGATCTTCTTCGTGCCGCCCGCGAGGAACGCCGAGACGTCCGACGGAGCGCCGTCGTACACGTCGACAGCCCAGGCGTGGAAGGGGACCAACGTGACCTTGAACGCGAGCCCGGCGATCAAAAGACCGTATCCGAGGAGGATCAGCGTGGGGTATCCGACCGCGCCACCAACGCTCCGGATGTAGTACAGGTTCGTCGATCCATACGCGCCGAAGAGCAGTGACGCTCCGAAGAAGCTGATCACGGTCGAGAGCGCGCCGATGACGTAGAACTTCATCGCGGCCTCGAGGGAGCGGGGGTCGCGGCGCGTGTACCCGACGAGGAGGTACGTCGAGATCGCCGTCACCTCGATCGCGAGGAGCAGGAAGATCAGGTCGGAGGCGATGCCCACGAGGAGCATCCCGAGCGTGGCCATCCCAACGAGCGCGTAGAAGACCGCGGCGCCCTTCTCGTAGCTCGGTCGGCTCATCGAGGCGAGGCTCACGAGGAGGGTCGCCGAGAGGAAGATCGCCTGGAAGACGAACCCGAGGCTCGTGAACGAGTATAACGGAGTTCCCACGACGGCGAGCGAGATGTCAATCTGGCCCGCCGGCACCGTGGAGAGCGCGGCGAACGGAAGGAACCCTAGATCGGCGATCACGAACAGGAGCGCAAGGAGCGTCGCCCCGACCGTGATCGACCCGAACACCTCGATCCGCTTGACGCCGAGGACGTCGAGGATGAGCACGAGGAGAACGCCCACCAGGACGAGGATCTCCGGGAGGAACGGCAGCGCGAAATCCGCGAAGGTCATCGACCGCCTCCGTTCATCCGTGCCACCCCGTGATCGGCGACATCGTGATCACGTTCACGAGCAGGAACGGCAGTACCCCGAAGATGACGGTGAGCGCCGCGAGCATGCCCATCCCGAGCCCTTCGGCCGGCGGGACGTCGTGCGCGTCGTTCGGGATCCCTTTCGGAGGACCGAACAGCACGCGCTGCATCATCCAGATGTAGAACGCCGCGGTGACGACGAGCCCGATGAGCGGGATCAGCACGAGGTACGTGAGCCCGTCCCACGTGGCGAGCAGGGCCGCGAACTCGGCGGGGAAGCTGATCAACGCGGGTAACCCGAGCGACGCTAAGCTCCCGATCATGATCAACGAGGCGAGGATCGGCGTGCGCGAGTTGATGCCCCCGACGCTCGGGATGTCGCGCGTCCCGTAGGTATGGTGGAACGTCCCCGCCCCCATGAACAGGAGCGCGCTGACAACGCCGTGCGCGAACATGAGCAGCACCGCGGCCGTGAGCCCGAGCGCGGAGTTCAGGGAGATCGCGAGGAGGACGATCCCCATGTGGTTGATCGACGAGTACGCGATCATCCGCTTGAGATCGCGCTGGGAGAGCGAGAGCACGGCTCCCCAAACGATCGACAGGAACGCGACGAAGAACAGGATCGGATCGACCTGGGTCAGCGTGGTCGGTAGGATGATCACCGCCCACCGGATCAGCCCGTAGCCTCCGAGCTTGAGCAACAGCCCGGCGAGCAGGACCGAGCCTCCCGTGGGAGCCTCGACATGCGCGTCGGGCAGCCAGGTGTGGAACGGTACGATCGGGAACTTGACGCCGAAGCCGAAGAACAGCGAGAGGAAGAGCACCACCGGGACGATCCCTGTGAGACCCTGGGCCGCGGCGTAGATCGAGGAGAAGTCGAACGAGCTGGCCCCGGAGTAAAAGACGAGGGCCAGCAGACCGATGAGCATGACGATCGATGCGACGTGGGTGTACACGAAGAATTTGAGCGCGGCGTACCGGCGGTTGGGGCCGCCCCAGTACCCGATGATGAAGAACATCGGGACGAGCACGGTCTCCCAGAACAGGAAGAACAGGAGGATGTCGAGCGAGACAAAGACCCCGAAGCTCCCGAGGCACGTCATCAGGACGAGGCCGAACCAGGCGGAGGGGCGCTTCGTCTCGTTCCAGGTGTACACGACCGTCGCGATCTGGAGGAACCCCGTCAGCAGGATCAGGATCAGCGAGATCCCGTCGATCCCGACCGTGAAGTTGATCTGCAGCCAGGACAGGCTGATCCATGGATACGACTGGTACTCCCCGAACTGCGGGACCAGCGAGCTCGACCGGCCCGGCCAGCTCGTGTAGCCGAGGAACATCAGGCCGATCTCGAGGAGGAAGACGACCGAGGTCGCGAGCGCCACCCAGCGGGCCCACCGACCGCTCGCGAAGGTGAGCACCGTGCCGGCCGCCAGCGTGCCGAGGGTGATCGGTATGATCGGGAGGGTCGAGAAATCCATCTAGCCACCTCCGAACAACGACGCGAGGTACGGCGCGACGAACAGCAGGAGAACGAACACCGCGATGACCCCGGCGACGACATACGCGGCGTAGTCGGAGACGAGCCCGGTCTGGATCCGACGCATCCCGTCGCTCATCGAGCGGAACGAGCGTTCGAACCCCTTCACGGCACCGTCGATGACGAACCGGTCGAAGAAATCGGCGGCCCGGGCGACCGTGTACATGCCGACCATCCCGACCCAATCGTAGGCCGCCTTGACGTGGTACCGGGCGAGGAGGAGGTTGCGGATCGAGTGGGCGGGCGAGCTCGCCCTGAGCTCGTAGACGCGGCCGTTGCCCCAGAGAACCCACGCGAGGAGGATCCCGGCGCCGGCCAGCGTCACCGAGATCGCCGAGAGGAGGAGGTCGGTCGGTCCGTACGATGGGGGCACGTTGGTCGCAAGGCCGGGGATCCCCGTGAACAGCGACCCGAAGCTCGGGACGAAGACGAAGAGTCCGGCGACGACCGCGAACCCGGCAAGGACCATCATCGGTACCAGCATCACCCAGGGGACCTCGTGCGCCGCGGGCAGGCTGGCATCTCGGGTGCGTTCGCCGGAGAAGGCGAGGAAGTAGACCCGGAAGATGTAGTAGGCCGTCAGGAAGACCGTTACGAAGGCCAGGATGAAGAACGGCCAGTACTCCGGGTGCGCCCCGAGCTGGCTATACACCGACGCCAGGACGTCGTCCTTGCTCCAGAACCCGGCGAACGGCGGGATCCCCGAGAGCGCGAGCGCGCCGATTAAGAACGCGATCGACGTGTAGCGCATCTTCTTCGCAAGACCGCCCATCCGGAACAGGTCCTGCGTGACGATCGTGTGGATGATGGCGCCCGCGGCAAGGAACAAGAGCGCCTTGAAGAACGCGTGCGTGAACAGTTGATACAGGCCGACCATGGCGAAGCCGGCTCCGACGGCGAGGACCATGTAGCCGAGCTGACTGATCGTCGAGTACGCGATCACCCGTTTGATGTCGGTATTGACGACGGCCATGGTGGCCGCGTAGAAGGTGGTGAACCCTCCGACCGCCACGATCGCGAACAGGACGGTCGAGGTGTACCCTCCGAGGAAGATGCTCCCCACGACCAGCAGATAGACGCCGGCGGCGACCATCGTCGCAGCGTGGATGAGCGCGGAGACGGTCGTGGGGCCTTCCATCGCGTCCGGGAGCCACACATCGAGGGGGAACTGGGCGCTCTTGCCGGCGGCTCCGCCCAGCAACATGAGACCCGCGACGGTGAGCAGCGTGCTGCTCCCCGGGGCGCCGATCGGGATGAACGACGTACTCCCGTGGACGAACAGGAAACCGTTCGCGGCCCAGCCGCCGTTCGGGCCGGTCATCGCGTAGACCGAGAAGTAGATGAAAATTCCGAGGAGGAACATCACGTCGCCGATCCGCGTGACCAGGAACGCCTCCTTCGCCGCGCTCGAGGCGCTCGGCTTGCGCCAGTAGAACCCGATGAGGAAGTACGAGCAAACGCCGACGAGCTCCCAGAACAGGAAGAACTCGAGCAGGTTGTCGGAGAGGACCACGCCGAGCATCGCCGTCAGGAACAGCGAGAGCAGCGCGTAGTACCGAGGGAGACCCTCGTCGTGGTGCATGTACCCTACGGAGTACAGCATCACGAGGAATCCGACGACCGTGACCACGATGAGCATCAACGCCGAGATCGGATCGACGAGCGTCCCCACGACGAAGGAGACCCCGTTGGCGAACGGTCCGGAGGCGCCGACGTGGAACCAGGTGTAGCTGACGTCGGTGTACGAGTTCGGGTTCAGCATCTCGCCGACCGCGATGAGGACCCCGAGCACCATCGCCGCTCCCGAGAGAAGGACCGCGATCCAGCCTCCGTGCTCGAACCGTCCGAGGTGCTTGCCCAGGACCCCGATGATCACGAAGGCGAGTGCCGGAAGGAGCGGTACGAGGAACGCCCAGCCGAACAGGATCGATAGGTCCATCGAGACTCCTCCTCAGTTCCTCAGGGTGGTCGAGTCGGCGACGTTGATCGATCCCTTCGAACGGTTGAGCGCGAGCACGATCGCGAGTCCCACCGCGATCTCGGTCGCGGCGAAGCCGATCAGCACGACCGCGATCGACTGACCGGATAGCCCGCTCGTCGATCCCGCGTTCACGGGCGCCAGCGCGGCGAAGTAGACGAAGTTCAGGATCGCGGCGTTCATCCCGATCTCCAGCGAGACCAGGAGCAGGATGAAGTTCCGACGCGTGAGGATCCCGAAGATCGCGATCGCGAAGAGCGCGAAGGACAGAGCGAGGAACCCGGTGATCGCGAGCGTCGTCATCTATTCGCGACCCTCCCGTACGAGGTAGATCGCGCCGATCAGCGCGCTGAGCATCACGAGACCGAGAAGGAGGAGCCACGGCCCCCCGGGGCCGAAGAGGTTCTGGGAGAGGAGGGACGGGTCGTAGGAACGGACGGTGAGCTCACCTTGGGGGAACTCGGGTAAGGCGATCAGCAGGAAGATGAACGCCACGACGGCGAGCGCCACCGGAACCGCCGTGATCCCGGTCGCGGCCTCCCGGGAGAAGATCCGCTTGCGCGTGACCATGATACCGAACAGGAGCAGGATCGTCACCGCGCCGGCGTACACGCCGAGCTGGAGGACCCCCAGGAAGGGGGCGAGGAGGAGGAAGTAGAGCGCGGCGAGGTCGACGAAGAACACCCCGATCCAGACGATCGTGTGGATCAATTCGCGCACGAGCAGGGCCAGCGTGCCCGTGACAATCGCGATCAAGGCGAGGGCGAGGAACGCCAGTTCCTCGGGGCTCACGTGCGAGTCCCCCAGAACAGGCATTCCTTCGGGCAGACGCTGATGCAGGTACCGCAGCGCACGCAGTCGGAATCGTTAACGACCGGCTCCTTCCAGATCCGCTTCGCGACCTTCTCCCCGGGCTTCGGCTCGGCCTTCGGGATATCGAGCATGGTGATGCAATTGGTGGGGCAGTCCCGCGCGCATGCGTTGCATCCGATGCACAGCGGCGGTTCGAGCAGGATCGCGTCCTCGTTCGCCGGCCGCTCGACGCGGACCGGATTCATCGGAAGCTTTCGCTCGAAGACTTCCTGGAGCTTCTGGGGGGAGTAGACCATCTCCGCGCGCTTGGTGACCGACAGCTCGTAGCGCGTGGTCATCGTGAGGCAGCCCTCGGGGCAGGCGTCCGAGCAGAAGCCGCAGTAGCTGCACTTTCCGTAGTCGATCTGGGGGCTCTTCTTCGGGTGCTTCGGGTCCCCACCGGGGACCGTGACCATGTCGATGCACAGATCCGGGCAGCTGAACGCGCACAGGTTGCAGCTGATGCACGTGGCGATGTTCAGCGCGTGCACGCCTCGGTAGTTGTCCCAGATGTGCCCGACCCCGATGGGCATGCCGGAGCCGACCCCGACGCGGTCGCGGAACTTCGGGTCCTCGAGGCGCTCGAACGGGTAGACGATCGTGCTCGGCCGGATGAGGCTGCGACCGAACTGACGGGCCGCCGTGAGCATCGGCCGGGCGACCCACAGGATCGACCGGCTCGGCTTCGTTTTCTCCTCGGCCTGTGCACCCGCCATGGATCGTTGCCTGCTCATCCCCCCAGGTTCGGGAGGCAACCGAAGACCGGGATGCACTTGGCGAGGACGAGTCCCGCCGCGAGCACGATCGAAACGAGGCTGAGCGGGATCATGCGGTTCCAGCCCACACGGAGGAGCTGGTCGGTGCGCACGCGAGGCAGCGAGGCTCGGATCCAGACGAAGACGGTGAACACCGCGTAGGCCTTGAGCATGAACCAGAAGATGCCCGCGAGCGGGAAGCTCGTCCAGGCGCTCGGCACCCAGCTCGGCATCGTCCAGCCGCCGAGGAAGAGCAGGACGATGAGGAAGCATCCGAGGAGGACTCGAACGTAGTCGGTGAGCATGAAGTACGCAAACATCATCCCGCCGTACTCGGTGTTCCAACCCTCGACCAGCTCCGCCTCGGCCTCGGGGAGATCGAACGGGATCCGTTCCATCTCGGCGAGCATTCCGGCGACGAAGACGACCATCGCGAGGAAGAGCGGTCCCCAGTACCAGTAGTTCTGCTGTTCGGCGACGATCGTGTCGAGGCTGAACGTGCCGGAAACGATGACGACGGCGACGATCGCGAGGAGGATCGGGACCTCGTAAGCGATCATCTGCGCGGCGGAGCGCATCCCGCCGATCAGCGAGTACTTGTTGTTGCTCGACCAGGCGCTGATGAAGATGAAGAGCGGCGCGAAGGAGAAGATCGTGATCGCGAGCAGGAGGCTCAGGGGGAGATTCCCGGAATTCCATCCCGTGGAGATGGGGAGGATGGCGAAGATGACGAGGCTCGTGACGAGGTAGGCGGTCGGGCCGACGAAGAACCCCATCGAATCCGCGTCCCGGGGGCGCACGGTGTCCTTGCGGAACAGTTTGAACCCGTCCGCGAAGTTCTGCAGGAGCCCGGCGTAGCCGACGTGCATCGCGCCGCGCCGGTCCATGAACCGCCCGAGGAGCTTGCGCTCCCACCAGATCAGGAAGATCGTGTTGAGCATGCTCGCGGCGAGCAGGATGACCCCGAAGATCAGGATCCCCAGCGCATCGATCGTGTTCCCGTTCGTCAGCCAACCCTGGATCGGCGCCGGAAAGATCGATCCCACGCCGTTGAGCAGGATCGACGAGAGAGCGGTGGAGACGGAAAGCAGCGAAGTGGTCATCGATCGTGCGCCCTCCTACCGGTCGACTTCCCCGACGCAGACGTCGACGCTGCCCATGATGGGGGGGATGTCGGCGACCCGGTAGCCGACCAGGTACTGCCGGGCCGCGCTGACGTTGGCGAACACGGGCGAGCGGAACTTTACGCGATAGGGGTGCTCGGATCCTTCGTTCACCACGTAGGCGAGCGCCTCGCCGTGCGGCTCCTCGATCGCGGAGAAGCCGAGCCCCTTCGGATAGTTGCGCTTGAGCAGGTAACCCTCCCGGCCGACGGGAGCGTACGGCGCTCCGAGCCAGCGGGGAAGCTCCTGCGCCAGCACCGGCCCCGGGTGGTGCTCGAGCCAGTCGAGCGTCTGGCGGATGATTCGGATCGACTGGCGCATCTCCTCCATCCGTACGAGGTAGCGCGCCGTCACGTCCCCCGCCTCCGCGAGGGCGACATCGAACTCGAGCCGGTCGTACGCCGAGTAGGGCCGGTCCTTCCTCAGGTCGCGGCGGACGCCCGCGCTTCGGAGCATCGGACCGGTGATCCCGTGATCGATGCAGGCCCGCGCGTTCATCACGCCGAGGCCGTCGCAGCGCTTGTGGAAGATGTCGGAGTTGAGGCAGAGCTGGTCGTACTCGACGAAGCGGTCCATGAGCCAGTCGCAGACCTTGCGCGCCTCGCCGATGAACCCCGGAGGCAGATCGTTGCGAACTCCGCCGACCCGCATGTACTCGCATGTCATCCGGGCGCCCGTGTAGCTCTGGAAGAGATCGAGGACGAGATCGCGGTCCCGCATCCCATAGAGGAACGGCGTCATCAGCCCGATGTCCTGGACAAAGGCGGCGTACCACATCACGTGGGAACCGATCCGCTGGAACTCGTCGCTCATCACGCGGATGTACTCGGCGCGCTCGGGCGGCTCGACGTGGAGCGCCTGCTCCGCCGCGAGGACGTACAGGTGCTCCCAGGACAGTCCGGCGACGTAGCAGCAACGATCCATCAGGGTGATCACTTCGTTGTAGTGACGATCCTCGCTGATCTTCTCGATCCCTCGATGCAGGTATCCCATCTCGGGGTCGACGTCCAGGACCTGCTCCCCGTCGATCTTCACGCGGAGATTCCACAGGCCATGCGTCATGGGGTGCTGGGGCCCCATGTTGATCCACATCTCAGACATGGCGCGTCTTCACCTCCAGTTCCTCTGGCTCGTGAAGCTTGAAGGAGCGGAGCAGCGGGTTGAACGCGTACCCATCCGGCATCAAGAGGTGGCGCAGGTCCGGGTGGTGGTCGAACTGGATCCCGACGAGCTCCCAGGTCTCTCGTTCGTGCCAGTTCGCGCCGGGCCACACCGCGCTCGCGGTTTCGATGTGCGGGGCGTCTCCGACCAGGTCGGCCGACAAGAACAGGTAAGCGACGCGGCGATCGGACCAGACCGTGTAGATGACCTCGCGGTGGTCCACCCAATCGATGCCGCCGACCATCGACAGATGGTCGAAGCCGAGGTCGTCGTGCACCGCGCGGAAGACCTCCAGCGCCGCCTCCGGGCGGAACTTCACTCGGCCGAGCGTCCGGGCAAACGGGATGAGCGAGAGCATCCGGTCGCCGAGGTGACGAGCGAGTTCCTGAGCCCACTCCTCCGCTGCCATACCTCCCCTACAGCGCCCGCGGAGTCCCGAGCGGGACTACTCCTTTCGCTCCCGAATGAGCTGTTCGAGCTTCAAGATCCCATCGAGCATCGCCTCCGGGCGCGGCGGGCACCCGGCGATGTAGAGGTCCACGGGGACGAGCTTGTCGACGCCAGGCACGACCGAGTACGCCGTCCGGAACGGGCCACCGCCGGTGGCGCAGTTGCCCATCGCGATGACCCACTTCGGCTCGGGCATCTGCTCGTAGAGCGTGACGAGCTTGTGCGCCACCTTCCACGTCACGGTCCCGTTGACGATCATGAGGTCGCACTGGCGCGGAGACGAGCGCGGCACGACCCCGAAGCGCTCCGCATCCCAGCGGGCGCCGAACGCCGCCGCGAACTCGATCGCGCAGCAGGCGAGGCCCCAGTGGAGTGGGAAGAGCGAGTTCCGTCCGGCCCAGTTGAAGATGGGCCGGGTCAGCTTGTCCCGGCCTTGCTCCGCGATCATGGCGCCGAGGGCCTCCTTCGCGGCGGGGATAAACTGCTGGGCGCGGAGCGCCTCAATCTCAAGGAACGGAACGGCGGGGGCCGCGTCGGCCATCGGAAGGACCGAGGACGGCATGGCGGGGGCGGGAGCCAGCGGTCGAGGGACGTTCTCGGGAGCCGCGCTCATACGACCCACCGGCGCTCGCCGCTGAGCGCGTAGTAGATGCCGATGATCGCCAGAATTGCGAACCCGAAGGCGATGAAGGCGGGGTACCAGGAGGAGTTGACGCCCCGGAACGTCAGCGCCCACAGCGCGAGAATGAACCCGATCACGTCGACCGCGACGAACACGATCGCGAAAGCGTAGTGCTGGGTGGGGAAGTCGATCTGCGCCTCACCCTCGGCCTCCTCGCCGCATTCGTACGTCGTGAGCTGAAGGTAGGAGCGCCGTCGCTTCGCCCCGAGCATGCGGTTCGCGAAGATCGAGCCGATGCCGAAGGCGGCCGCGATGCCGGCGAAGACGAGGAAAGTGTCCAGTCCCGCGTCCATCCGTGCTGCCCTCCTTCCGGTCGGCCTCTGTTCCGTTGGACCCCATTTCGTTATTTAAGGCCTGACCCGGGTTCGGGCGAACGGGCCGATTTCCTGCCGCGGGGCTGACGGGGACCGGACCCCGTTATCTTCCGGGCATCCTGATGGCGTTCGTATGCGTGAACCGGAGTTCCGGCCGCCGCTCGCGCTGGTCGGGAAGCACCTGGAGCTGGTCCCACTCCAGACCGAACACGCCCCGGCGCTCTCGGAAGCCGGTCGAGATCCGAAGGTTTGGACGTACATCCGATCCGGCGCCGCGACGACGCTTTCTGCGATGACCGCTCAGATCGGAGTACTGCTCGAGCGTCAACGAGCGGGTACCGATCTCTGCTTCACGGTCCGGCGGTTGCCCGGCCACGAGCCGGTCGGGATGACCCGGTTCCTACGGGTCGATCGGGAAAGTCGTGGCGTAGAGATCGGTGGGACCTGGTACGATCCCGCCTACTGGCGGACCCCTCTGAACACCGAGGCGAAGTACCTGCTCCTCCACCATGCCTTCGACGTCGAGCACGTCCACCGGGTCCAGCTCCAGACCGATGCGCGGAACGTACGCTCGCAGCGGGCCATCGAGCGGCTGGGAGCGGTCCGGGAGGGCCAGATGCGCGAGGACGTGCTCATGCCGGACGGCGTGTGGCGCTCTTCCGTGCTCTACAGCATCCTCGAGTCCGAGTGGCCGGCCGTGCGCCGGAGCCTGGAAGAGAAACTGGCCCGTCCCTGGCCGACTCCCGCCTGAGGCTCGGCGGTCCCGCGAACGCTACTGCGACGGGAACTTCGGCGGGCGCTTCTCGCGGAACGCGCGGATGCCCTCGGCGAGCTCCGGCCCGCGGGCCGCCTCGACCGCGCCTCGGCGCTCGAGCGCCATCTGCCCCTCGATGCGTTCGGTGAATGCCGAATGGAGAAGCCGCTTGGTCCATCCGTAGGCGAACGTCGGTCCGCGGGCGAGTTCGTCCGCCCGTTCGATGCGACGCTGCTCCAGAGCCCCGGGCGCGAGCACTTCGTGGACGAGCCCGAGCTCGAGCGCCCGCGCGGCCGGGATGCGCGCGTTCGAGAACAACATCTGTTGAGCGAGCCCGATACCGAGGTAGTGGGGAAGGAAGTAGGTCAGTCCGCCGTCCGGGACCGCCCCGAGCTGGGAGAACGCCGGCACTAGGACGGCGGAGTCGCTCGCGATGCGCCAATCGGCCGCGAGCGCGAGGGATAGACCACCGCCGGCCGCCACGCCCGGCAGGGACGCGAGCACCGGCTTCGGCATGCTGACGATCTCGCGGATGGCGTGCTCCATCTCGGCCGTGAGTTCGTGGAACAGCTTCGGGAGCGTTCCGGTGGCCCGCGCTTCCTCCATGACGGACACGTCTCCGCCCGCGCTGAACGAGTCACCGGCTCCGGTCAGCACCACGACCCGGGCGGCGGTGTCGAGGCTCGCGCGCTGGAGCGCTTCGCGCAGCGAGGTCATCGACAGGACATCGAGCGCGTTGCGCCGCTCGGGCCGGTTGATCGTGATCGTGAAGACGGCCCCGTCGCGCCCGGCTCGGATCGGCTCCATACTCGTCCCGGTCCCTTCGGGGCTCCGGCCCATATAGGCCCATCGGGGACGACGGGCCGGAAGTCCTACGGCCGCTCGGTCGACGTCGGGGGAGCCTTCTTTGGAGGGGTGGGGGGCGGTACCGGTGCGATGTCGTCGGCGCCCGGCAGATCCGGCGTCGGGGTCTTCGCGCTGTGGCCGAAGGGAGCCACCATCCGGGTCGACTCGGCGGACTCCGCCTTGATCTCGTCCTCGATCGATTGGATCTCCGTCAGGAGTTCTTCCTGTCGTGGGATCGGCCCGAGGATGCTGTCCATCGTTCCGATGTGTTTCTCGAGGTCCTCCATCGAGTTGAGTGGGCGGTCGGGGGTTTGCCGCCCGGCGCCGAGGTACTCCGAGGCGCCCTCCATCAGGCGCGTGAACTCGAAGGGGAAGAGGATCTTGGTGGCCTGACCATCGCCCACCCGCTGTAGGGTGTCGAGCGAGAGCACCGTGAGGGCCTTCGCATCGAGCGCGGTCGCGCCGAGAGCGAGGATGCGCAAGCGCTGGGCCTCTCCCTGCGCCTGAAGGATCGTAGCCACCCGCTGGCCCTCGGCCTCGAGGATGGCGGACTGCCGCACGCCTTCCGCTTGCAGGATGCGGGAGCGCTTCTGACCCTCGGAGACCAGGATCGCCGAGCGCTTCTCTCCGTCGGCGCGCAGAACGGCCGCGCGTCGCTGGCGTTCGGCGGAGGTCTGTTCCTCCATCGCCGTCTTAACCGGGCCGACCGGGTCGACTTCCTTGATCTCGACCGCCTCGACCCGGACGCCCCAGCGGTCCGTCGCCTCGTCGAGGATGTCGCGCAGCCGGGTGTTGATCCGCTCGCGGTTGTACAGGATCTCATCGAGTTCCATGTCGCCGATCACGGACCGGAGCGTGGTCTGCGCGAGCGCGACGGTAGCGAGGTGGTAGTTCTGTACCTGGAAGATCGCCTTCGGCGCGTCGACGACCTTGATGTAGATGATCGCGTCGACGTTCGTGGGCGAGTTGTCCTTCGTGATCACTTCCTGACGGGGGACCTCGAGGACCTGCGTTCGCAGGTCGATCTTGAGGACGGTGGCGAGCGGGCTGACGATGTTGAACCCGGGGTTGATGATGCGCTTGTAGGATCCGAGCAGGGTGACGATCCCCTGCTGGTACGGTTGGATCGTGTAGATCATCCGGGCCAGAAGAACGAGGAGTACGAACAGCGCGATGACGACCCCGACGATCAGACCCGTGTAATCCATCGGAATCAACCCTCCACGCGCCACCGGCCCAGCGAACGGGCGAAGCTAACTGTTTCGATACCGGTCATGGGGGTACTCCCGACGGTTCCGAGACCGATGCGATGACTTCCACCGACACCGACACGCCCGAGCCTCCGACCACCCGGACGTGGGTCCCCGGAGCGATCGCCACGTCGGCGCGGGCGGACCAGACCTCCGAACCGATGCGGACCTTACCGCGGAGAGTGTCCGGGAGCACCGGGGCGATGATCACGCCTTCCTGACCGACCAGCGTTCCGACCGTGGTCGACATGGGAGCATGAACGGGCGCCACCCACCTGTAATAGGGAATCTCAAGCAGGGCCCCCGCGACGGCGGCCACGATGATCAGGATGATGCCAAAATCGCTGTCGAGAAGGGCGTTCGGAAGGAAGATCCACAGGAACCCCGCCATCAAGAGGACCGATGCCGGGATCAGCAGCAGCGCTCCGGGGTGGATCAGCTCCGCCGCGAGCAGGATGATCCCCGCGACCAGGAGGATGATCCCTATCGTGTCGTCCACCACGGATGCGGCTCCGCGACATCGAACCGTCGGCTGCCCATAAGGATTGACCGGAGGTCCCAGGCGCCGGCGCGCCCCGAGTCGCTAGCGGATGTAGGTCTGGGTGCTCGCGAGATCGAACCGGGGAACGATGCGGATCCGGCTCCCGTCCCCTCCGGCGGCGTACGAGAGGAAAGGGTACATTTGCCAGAGGTCGCCTTCGGCCATGTGGGTGGCCGGATGATCCGGTCCGAAGGCGGTGCGCGTCACCCGCGCCGTCACCTGCCGAACCGAGCGTTCGTCGATGTAGCCGATGGAGTGCAGGTATTCGTGGGCGAGGATCACGTAGACGAAGGAGTTGAACTCCCGAGTCGAGGTCGCGTGCTCCCGCATCGCCCGAAGGAGCCCTTCGTTCATCACGATCACGTTCCCGGCGACCTGCCAGTACGCGCCGACCGCGGGTGGGAGGTTCGATAGCGCGAGGCCGAGGCCCGGGCGCTCCTGTCCGAGCACGTAGTGGACCGCTCCCCGCACGACCCGGAAGACGGCGTCGAAGTCGGCGGGGCGGTCGAGCGTGACGGCAAGGGTGAACGGCCGAGGCTCGTGCGGGAATGCAGGCGGTTCGGGGCCTACGCCCGGTGACCCCACCCGGGGTGTGCCCGGGGCGAGCGGCAGGATCGACATCGCCTGAACAACGTCGCCCATCCCTGATATAGCGGTGGTTACGGAGGAACCACCTACTGGGGCGGGCGAGCGGCTCGCCGGAGGCACCCTCCAGGAACTCCCGACAACCTATCATGCCTCGCGCGGTGGCGGCCGCGCATCATGACCAATCCTCAGGAGATGGCCTTCCCCCGCCGCAAAGAGCGTTTCGAAGACCGGCGCAAGGAGTCGCAGGACCGCAAGGTCCTGGACGAGTTCTTCGACCACGCCACGCTCCTTGCGGTCTCCCGGCTCATGCACCGCGGAGCGTTCGACACGGTGGACTACCCGATCTCCACGGGCAAGGAAGGCGGCGTCTTCCGGGCGACGAAGGGTAGTGAGTACCGCGCTGTGAAGGTCTACCGCATCGGCAACACGACGTTCCGGCACCTGCCTCCCTACACCCTGGAACAGCTTGGGCGGGAGACGAGCGTCGGCAACTTTGCAGGATTGATCAGCGCCTGGACCCGTCGCGAGCATACGATCCTCGGCCAGCTCACCGCCGCGGGGGTGCGCGTGCCCAAGCCGTACGTCCACTTCCGCAACGTGCTCGTGATGGAGTTCATCGGGACCGACGGAGGTGCGGCCCCGCGACTGCGGGACGCCACGGTCGACGACCCGGCGGCCCTGTACGAGGACCTGGTGGCTCAGCTCAGCCTGATGATCCGGCCCGGGCGGCTGGTGCACGGCGACCTCTCCCCGTGGAACGTCCTCTACTGGGAGGGCAAGTGCGTCCTCATCGACGTGGCCCAGGCGATCCCGGCGGACCATCCCGAGGCGCGCCGTCTCCTCGATCGCGACATCGCGAACTTCGTGAAGTTCTTCAAGGGGCTCGATTTCAAGGTCACGAAGGAGGAGTTCCTCCACGCGATCGGGGCCGACCACGTGGGGAAGCGCTCGTAACATGCCGACGCTCTACGCCCGCATTCCCGACGACCGGATCGGGGTCCTCATCGGCCCCGGTGGTCAGACCAAGCGCGAGATCGCCCGTCGGACCGGGGCGAGCATCACGATCGAGGACGAGGGGCAGGTCCGGATTACCTCCCCCGACACCGAGCCCGAGCACGCGATGATGGGACGGGACGTGGTGCTGGCGGTCGGACGGGGATTCTCTCCTCCGCGCGCGCTCCGCCTCACCAAAGAAGGCACGGTCCTCACCATCCTGGACATCAAGTTCGAGACCGGGAAGCGCGCGAAGGGGGCGCTGCGTCGCATCCGATCGCGCCTGATCGGCACGGACGGTCGCGCGCGGGCCCGCATCGAGGAGCTCTCGGGCTGTTCGGTGAGCGTCTACGGAGCGACCGTCTCCCTCATCGGCGAGGAAGCGCAGATGGAGCGCGCGACGCGCGCGGTCGAGCTGCTCCTGCGCGGCAGCGAGCACTCCACCGTCTTCCACCTCCTCGCTCGCCTGCGCCGCGACGACCTGGCCGCGGAAGCGCTCGACCCGCTGGACGATGACGAGCTCGCGGGGTGAGTCGTGGCGAAGACGGTCGCGCTCGACGGACCTGCGCTCGCGTGGGCTCGGCGACAGTTCGCCCGGTACTACGCCGAGACAGTGGTCGAGCCACCGTACCGGTTCGCGCGCCGCGAGTTCGCGGCCTTCCCGTTCTCGACCGAGACGCTCATGCGCCGGCACGAGGCCTTCCGGACGGTGGAGGAGTATCGAGCCTGGCTCCCCCGTGAGGTCCCGCGCCACGTCTACTATTCCACGGCGTACTACCGCAAACCTTCCGAGCCGACCATGGCGGCGAAGGAGTGGCTCGGGGCGGACCTTATCTTCGATCTGGATTCGGATCACCTCCGGGGGGCCGAGCACCTCGATTACGCCGGCCAGCTCGCGCGGGTCAAGGTGAAACTGCGCGAACTCGTCGACGACTTCCTGTTCGGGGATTTCGGCATCGATCCCGCGGACGCGTCGCTCGTCTTCTCCGGCGGTCGCGGGTACCACGTCCACGTCCGGAACGAAGCGTTCCTCAGTCTCACGAGCCCGGAGCGGCGCGAGCTGGTCGATTACCTCGTGGGTTCCGGGTTCGATCCCCACGACGCGGTCACGGCGAGGTCCGCGGGAGGCCCAAGCTCGTGGACCCCGTCCGACGCCTCCCCCGATGAGACGGGGGCCCCGGGCCACCTTCCGGGCAAGGTCCGCCAGCTCGCGCCTGCCGACGCTCCGGGTTGGAAGGGCCGGACGACGCGCGCGGTCCTCGATCTGCTCGCGCACTGGGAAGCGATCGGGGTCGACGAGACCGCGAAGGAGATCGCGGCCCTCGGGATGGGCCCGGCGCGCGCGAAGCGGCTTGCCCGGATGTTCGTCGAGGAGGGCGGAAGCCGGAGGGTCCGGACGAGCCTCAGCCTCGATGTCTTCGACAAGGATCTTCCCAAGGAGTTCTGGGACGCCGTGCTCGCTCGGGCGGCGATCCGGGTCGAGGGCGAGACGGATGCTCCCGTCACGACGGACATCCATCGGCTCATCCGCCTACCGCGATCGCTGCACGGTGGTACGGGATTCCGTGTTCTACCGTTGACCCGCGAGACGCTCGACGCGTTCGATCCGTTCCGCGACGCGCCGCTGCGTTCGACCGGTGAGGAACGCCAGCGCGTGACGTTCACGACGGTCGTTGACTACCCGTTCCCGGAGGGCGTGCGCGGCACGCCCGGCGCGTCCGAGGAGCTCTTCACGCCGACGGCGCTGTTCCTGGTGTTGCGGGGGGAGGCGGAGCTTCCGCCTTCACCGGGATGACGAGCCGGCCGATGCGCTCGATCGCGGCCTCGACCTGATCCCCGGCCTGGAGGCGTCGGCTCTCCTTGCCGAACTCGAAGCCCGGGCTTCCCGCGAGCGTGCCGAGGGAGATGAGATCCCCCGGCTCGAGGGTGATGCCGCGGGAGAGGTGCTCGATGATCTCGGGAATGCGGAAGATGTAGTCGTTGGTGTCGCCGCCCTGCCGCACGACGCCCCCGACCTTCAGCTCCATGACGAGCGGGTACGGGTTCCCCATCTCTTCCTTCGGGACGATCCAGGGACCGACCGCCATCGTTGCGTCGAACCCTTTGCCCATCACCCAGTCGACGACGCCCTCGCTCGGGTACTGCAGGTCGCGGTAGCCCATGTCGAGCACGATCGTGTAGCCCGCCACGTAGTTCATCGCCTCGGACGCCGAGATGTGCTTGCCGCGCTGACCGATCACGATGGCGAGCTCGAGCTCGACGTCGGGGAACGTCCCGGCCGGGTTCAGGACGAGCGGCTCGCTGGGGCCGACCAGGCTATTGAAGAAGCGGGTGAACACGTACGGCCGGGCCGGGAGCGGTTTCCCTTGCTCGGCGACGTGGCTCTTGGAGTTGGACGCGAGACAATAGATCTTCACCCCGCGCACGACCGGGGCGAGGAGCTTCACGCCCTCCTCCGGCTTGAACAGGAAGCGGGCGCCGGTCGCGGCCCGCGGGGTCCACCCGGCCTTGCGACGGCGATCGATGTAATCGATGATCTTCTTCGTGATCTCGACCGACTCCGCGCCGCCTGCGAAGAACGACTGCATGTCGCGGAAGCGGCTCGGGTCGGCGCCCTTGACCGGGTTCACACCGTAGTAATCGCGGCACGCGGTGTCGAGATCGATGTACTCGTTCGAGTCGGTCAGCATCCCGAAGTGGAACTGGTCGGCGAGCGAAAAGTGCACGAGCTTCATGAGCGGGACCTCGGGCGGGTCGAACGCCGATAGCGGATAAGGCGTGCGACGGGGTGTGCCCTCCCTCACGGTGGAAGCGGCGGGGCCGCGCGAGGCGGGCCGTACGAGGCGACGTAGCCGGCCCCGAGACGATCGACCGCGAGGAGGTCGAGCGGAAGGACGTCCTCCATCCGGCGCGCCGCCGGGCCCGATACGACCGGCGGAGCCTCGTGCTCGCCGATGATCAAGGGCGCGATGTAAATCGTGAACCGGTCGAAGAGGCCCGGCTTGAGCGCGCTCGCGAGTACTCGCGCCCCCCCCTCCACTAGGAGGCGACGGTGGCCCCGCGCGTGGAGCTCCGGATAGAGCCGCTCGAGGTCCACGCGCTCGGCGCCCGCAACGATCGTCGTAACGTGGGCCGGGTACTGTCGCGCGCACCGCTCGCTCGTCGCGATGATCGTCGGGAGACTTCCATCGAGGAGACGGGAGGTCGCCGGAAGGCGTCCGGCCGAATCGAGCACGATGCGTGCCGGAGGGCTTCCCGGCGCGCCGTCCAACAGCTCCCAGTGGACGCGCAGGGACGGATCATCCGCGATCGCGGTCCCGACGCCGATCACGATGCCGTCCGACTCCGCCCGGAGGCGCTGCACACGGGCGAGGTCCTCTGGACCGGATAGGCGCGCGCGCGCTCCACGGTCGAAGGCGAGACGTCCGTCGGCGGAGGCGGCGCAGTTGACCCAAACGAGCGGCCGGGGGAGCGTCATCCGATGCCCTACACGGGGAGCCGCAAGCGAGCGACCTCGGTTTCGATCGGCCCGGTGGCGTCCCCGGCGCTCTTCAGGTCGATGAGGTTGATGGTCACGTTCTCGAGGGCTCCCTCCGTTGCGGCACGCAGGAGAGCGAGCGCCGTGACGATGTCGCTCGCCAGGGCGGCCTTGGTGCGGGGTTGCACCGCATGCAGGCGCTGCGCGATCGCATGGGCGCGGCGAGCGGTCTCGAGCGGGACGTGGGCGGCCGCTCGTACCGCCGCGACGTAGGCGTCCTTCAGGGCGGGGTCCTCCGGATGTTCCTTCAGGGACCTGCGAGCCGCGCGGACGGCATCGTACGCTCGCGCGTCCTCCTCGATCCCGCGCAGGAAGTCGGCCCGGGCCGTGATGCACTCCCGCCGGACGGACACGAGCTCGGCATCGGGCGCCGCCGGTAGGATCGAATAGGAGAGGACCATCTCCCCGAGGGCGGCGCCCAACGCGCCGGCCGCCGCCGAGGCGCTCCCCCCTCCCGGGGTCGCCGTACGCGCCGCGAGACGGGCCGAGAATGACGCGAGGGATTCCGCACCCGGCGCGTCCGAGGAGACCGCCCGGACCTTCCGCTCGAGGATGGTGGAGCGATCGAACCGGTTCAACTGGAGATAGAACTCCGCCGCGTCGAAGAGAGCGTCCTCGGGAACCACCCCGACGATCTCCGACTCCTCGACGCCCACACCGAAACGTTCCGCCTCGCGCCGCACCTGCTCGAGCGCCCGGTGGATCGGGGTCTTGCGATAGTCCGTGAGGTTCATGGAGACCTGCGCGCGATTGCGCTCCTTGATCTCGAATCCCAGCGCACGGACCTCTGCCAGCCCGCCGTCCCGAGAGCGGACGGCTTTGGCGATCTTCTTCGCGATGCCGACGTCGGGCGTCGTGAGGTACGCGTTGAACGCGATCAGGACCGGCCGAGCTCCGATCGCCACGGCTCCGGCGGTGGGGTGGACCCGGGGCTCCCCGACGTCCGGGGCACGGTCCGGGTTCTTGCCGATCTCCTCTCGTATCCCCTCGAACCCGCCCTTGCGGACCGCGGGAAGATCCGCGCGCTCCGGTCGTCGGGCCGCCGAACCGTAGAAGTAGACGGGAATCCCTAGTTCCTTCCAGACGCGCTCGCCCAGACGCTCGGCGAGGCGCACCGCCTCCTCGACCGTGGCCCCTCCGAGGGGCACGAACGGGACCACGTCCGTGGCGCCCATCCGGGGATGCTCTCCGGTGTGGTGCGTCAGATCGATCACCTCGGTGGCGACCGTCATCATACCCATCACCGCGTCCATGAGGCCCTCGCCTTCTCCGACGAGGGTGATGACGCACCGGTTGTGATCCGCGTTCCACTCCACATCGAGCACCGCCACGCCCGGGACCATCCGGGCGGCGTCCGCGATCCGCCGTATCTTCGATTCGTCGCGCCCCTCGGAAAAGTTCGGGACGCACTCGAAGGGCGTCATACCGCGGCTCCCTCGAATCCATCGAGCATCGTCTGGCGCCCTCGGGCGGTCACCGCAGGCGTCGGTCGCGGTGCGACGCGAAGGCCGCGCCGCGCACGGTCGATCGCGGAACGGACGCGTTCCTCCGAGAAGCCGTGATCGTCTACCAACCGGCGTAGGACGGCCGCGTCATCGATCGGCCGGAACTCGGGCACGGGGATATCGACCGTGTCGGGGTGGCGGAAGATCTCGCCCACGTCCGCCCCCTCCTTCGGGTCGATCCCGACGCGGGCGAGCGTCGCATCCCACCCGAGGTGCTCTTGGACGAGCCTCAGGGCCTTCTTCGGACCGTAGCCCGCGGCGCCTTCGTTGAAGTCCGTGCCCACGATGATGCCGACCAGGATCAGTTCGTCACCATCGATTCCCAGCGTCGCCAGTAGCCGGTCCCGGTCGATCAACTGGGCGCCGGCATCGACCCCCTTCGAGCGACGCGCGGCGAGCCCCCGGACGAGCCGAGGCGCACCGAACAGGAGACCGTCGTAATCCTCGGAGGCGGAGGCCCAGACCACCCCGGTGGCCGCCATCCGCGCCGCCTGAGCCTCGCCCTCGCTCGGGGCCCGGACCGTCGGGATGCCGAGCGAACCGAGCAGATCGATCGCTTCTTCGGCCATGGTGGGGGTAAGGCGTGAGGTCTGAGCGGCCTTGCGCCGGGCGGTCTGTAGATCGCCGGCGGCGAGGGCTTCCTGGCGCTGCTCCTCGGCCCGTTCCTTTGCGCGGAAGCGCGACCGTAGCGTCCCGGCCTTCAGGTCCGGGGGCCGGCCATCGAACACCCACACGGGACGGACGCCCTCTCCCAGCAATGCGGTCGTCCGGTAGAAGACACCCATCAGGTGGCTCGTGGGCCGGCCACGGGAGTCGGAGAACGGTTCGCCGTCCGCCTGACGCACGGTCGCGAGGAACTGGTAGATCGCGTTGTAGCCATCCACCGCGACCGTCCGGCCCGCGAGCGCGCTCCAGGGGAGCTGCTCCGCGTGAACAATATCTTTGAACGGGAGCCCCACGAACGCTGAGAGTGGCGCCCAGTACTTGGGGTTAACCGCGGGCGGCGGGAGGCGGGGTTCGGAGCGCAACGTACCGGGCGAGCCTTCATCAAGGGAGGGCCGCTGACGGTCCCCCGGAGTTGGCTACGATGGCTACCCGCACGCCCCCAACGGCTGTCCTGCCCCGAGCGCCGGAACGTTCGTCCCCGACTTCCGCTCCGCCCAATGATCGGGTGCCCCGATTTTCCGCAGACTACATGGACCGGTCGGCGGACCCGTGCAAGGACTTCTACCGGTTCGCCACCGGACAGTGGCTCGATCGGAACCCCGTGCCCGCGGACAAGTCCCGGTGGAGCGCATTCGACGAATTGTTCGAGCGGAACCTCCAACAGGTTCGCGGGATCCTGGAGCAGGCCTCGAGCGGGCGGAGGGGATCGGCCCGCACGCCGCGCGCGCAGGTCGGCGACTTCTTCGCCTCCGCGATGGACGCCGCCCAGCGGGAGAAGCTCGCATTCCGACCGATCGCACGCGAGAGCGAGCGGATCCGGGTCGTTTCCTCCACGCGCGACCTCGTGTCGGCGCTCGCGGAACTCCACCGTCAAGGGATCCCGGGACTCTTCCGCACCGCCGTCGCGCCCGACGAGAAGAACAGTTCGATCTACGCGCTCTATCTCATGCAGGGGGGTCTCTCGCTCCCGGATCGCGACTACTATCTCAAGAGGGAGTTCGCCCCCGTGCGGCGAGCCTACATCGCCCACATCTCGAAATTGCTCGGCCTGTGGGGGGAGCCCAAGGCCCGTGCCGCGGCCGCTGCCCGGACCGTTCTTCGCATCGAGACCGAGCTCGCGAAAGCGAGCCGGTCGCGCACCGCACTGCGGGATCCGGAAAAGAACTACAACCGGACGACTCCACAGGAGCTCATCGGACGAACCCCGTCGCTTCGGTGGAAGGAGTACCTGTCCATGCGCGGCGCAGGCCAGGCACCGTACCTGGTGGTGGGTCAGCCGGAGTTCTTCGACGCGGTGAACCGGGCCCTGCGCACGCACTCCATCGCCGAGTGGAAGGTCTACCTCCGCTGGCACCTCCTCCACGCGAGCGCGCCGTACCTGCACGCGGCCATGGATGCCGAAGACTTCGACTTCTTCCACCGTCGCCTCCTCGGCCAAGAACAGCCCGAGCCCGACTGGAAGAGAGCGGCGATGGTGGTCGACGACGGCCTCGGCGAGGCGCTCGGCCGGGTCTACGTGCAACGGTACTTCCCGCCCACCGCACGGCAGCGGATGGCCGATCTCGTGAAGGACCTGCGGGAGGTGTTCCGCGAGCGCCTCGAACGCGTCCCCTGGATGACCGAAGAGACCCGCCGGCGCGCCCGCACCAAGTTCGATCGGTTCACCACGAAGATCGGCCACCCCGAGCGCTTTCGGGATTACTCCCGCGTGCGGATCTCCCGCCGGGACTACGTGGGAAACATCCGGCGCGCGGCGGCCTTTGAGATCCAGCGGATGATTGTTCGGGTGGGCATGCCGGTGGACCGGAGCGAGTGGCAGATGACGCCGCCGACCGTCAACGCCTACTTCGACCCCACGCTCAACGAGATCGTCTTCCCGGCCGGCATCCTCCAGCCCCCGTTCTTCGACCCGGCGATGGACGATGCCGTGAACTACGGAGGCATCGGCGTGGTCATCGGGCACGAGATCACGCACGGCTACGACGACCAGGGCCGCAAGTACGACGCCGACGGGAACATGCGGGATTGGTGGGATGCGGCTGATTCGGCCGAGTTCCAGCACCGGGCCCAGCGGATCATCGACCAGTACGGTGAGTTCGAGCCGCTTCCGGGCACCCACGTCAACGGAGAGCTGACCGCCGGGGAGAACATCGCCGACCTCGGAGGGGTGGGCATCGCCTACGAGGCCCTGCAACGACGCCTTGCCGATGGGCGCACCCCCGATGTGAAGATCGACGGCCTGACGCCGTCCCAGCGATTCTTCATCGCCTACGCGCAGATCTGGCGCTCGAACGTGCGCGAGGCGGAGCTCCGTCGGCGTCTCACCATCGATCCCCACTCCCCCGGTCGGTTCCGTGCCATCGGACCCGTCTCGAACCTCCCGGAGTTCTGGACCGCCTTCGGGGTCGCCCCGGGCGCCCCGATGCGCCGCCCGGACGATCGTCGCGTCGCGATCTGGTAGCGGCCGAGGGCGGATCGACCGTCGGCGGCAGGGGTCAGGTCTAAATCCCCACAGTCGCTGGTGGGAGACGAGGTTCTCCATGGTCTTCCGCTGGACCGACGAACCGAACTCCCCGCTCCAGCCGGGAGCTGTGGTGATCTCCTGCTTCCCGAGCGCGGGCCTCGCGACCACGGTCGCGGCGCTGTACATGATCCGCACCCTCAAGCTTCCTCGGATCGGCCGCTTCGAAGCTCCGGATATGATGCCGATCGCGGTCGTCCAGGGCGGACAGGTCCATCCCCCGATCCGTGTGTACGGGCGCAAGGACTTCGCCGTCGTCGTCTCGGAGTTTCCGCCCACTCCTTCTCAGGCCACCGCGCTCGCCAGCACGATCATGGAGGGTGCCGCGGAGCGGAAGGCCCGTTGGATCCTCGGCCTCGAGGGGGTCATCCCGCATCCGGAGGGCGATACCGACGAGGATACGGAACCGCCGGAGGAGACGGTCTGGGCCGCGATCTCGCGACCCGATGCGGGCATCCTGCGCGCGTTCGCGCCCAGCGGCGTGCTTCCCCTCGAAGAGGGGATCATCGGAGGCGTATCGGGCTCGCTCCTGGTCCAGGGGATCGGGGGCCCGCTGCCGGTCGCGGTGCTGCTGGTCAGTGCCCGCGCCGGTGAGGGGTACCCGGACCACCGGGCGGGAGCGACGCTGATCGAAGCGGTCGATCGGATCCTCCCCGAGATCCACATCGACACCGGGCCGCTCCGGGCACAGGCCGAGGGGATCGAGAAGGCTCTGCGCGCCGCGATGAAGGGTCATGCGGGCCAAGGCGAAGAGGGAACGAAGCCTCCGATATCGCCGGAGATGTACCGGTAGGGGCGAACTACTCCGAGACGAATGCCTCGGTGTAGGAGAGCAGGTAGAACGATCCCGCGATCATCACGACGAACAGTCCGACGATCGATAGCGGGTTCGAGCCGAAGTAGACGATTGTCACCCCGATGAGGGCGGCGGGCACGAGGATGAGCAGGATGAGGGTCAGGAGCTTGCCGTCCATCGCGCGACTTCGATGCAGTGCCGATTATAAGGTTGTGGTCGCCGGCCGGGGTGTCAACCGGCCGGCGACCGGGCGGAGCGGTAGAGTGCCCTAGCGGAGCTCCCGCGGACGCATCTCGGTGACGATCTCGATCGTGAGGCCGGCCTCGAGAGGCGACGCATCCGCCGCGGGAAGAGGGCTGGGGAGCGACGGAGGGGTCACCCCGGTCGGGGTCGGGTCGGTCGAACGGACCACGGGGCTCGAGAGCTCGGACGGCACCACGGCCGACGACGTCCAGTTCGCGGTGATCGCGGATTCGAATTCGCCGATGATTGAGGACTGGATGTGTTCGGAGACCACATCGGCCCAGTAGCCGGCGACCTTGGTGAACGCGACGGGCCCGAAGGTGTGGACGAGCGATTCATTGTCCAGGACCTTGAGGGTCGCGCGTCCGCGGTTCTGCTTCTCCACGAACGACTGGACCATCTGGAGACGGCCGACCGCGCGCTCGGCGAGCGCCCGGCGCTCGCCCTCGCAGCGGAACGGCTTGACGACGAACGTGCTGACGAGGTGCCCGTGCCGGCTGGCGACCTCGAGGACGTGGGGGAGCGCGCCGCTCCCGGCACCGCCTCCAAGGCTGCCGAGGATGACCACGAACGTCGCGCCATCGAACAGACGTTCGAGCGCGGGCTCCGCCGCGCGCGCGAGGACGCCGCCGATGAACGCCGAACCTCCCGTGTCGATCTCTTCGCCGGTTTCGGGGCCTAGATAGATCCGACGGTCGAACTCGTCGAACCCTTGGACCTTGGGATCGCAGTTGATGGCGACGGTCTCCAGGTGCCGGATCCTGCGTCGGGCGACCTCGCGCCCGATCCGAACTCCGCCCCCGCCGACCGCGACCAGGACGAACCGGATGTCGTGGCCCAACCGCCAGCCCTCCGGACCGTCGCTCGTGTCCACGGCGCCGTTCCCCAGCGCCGGGTTATGCTCGTCGATTGCTCGCTGCTCCGTCTCGTACGTCGCCCCCACCCCTGTTCTGCATCGCGCTCGAACCCCGCTGACCACGTCTTACCGACCGACCATCCCCTTCCGTTCGAGGTCGCGGCCGCTCTCGCCGAGCGCATGCACCTTGGCTCGGCTGTCCACGGCGTCTCGAACCCGCTCCCGCCCGTGCTTCGCGAGGTCGACCAGTTCGTGCTTGTGCTCGTAGTGGCGGACGGCCTCGGCTAAGAGATCCGCCACGGGTCGGCCATTGGCGATGGTTTTGGCGTATGCTTCCCAGGTCGCTACCTCGTCGGGGCGCAGGCGGACGGGGACCTCCATGAGGCCCTCCGAATCCACGCGGGGGGTCGGTGCGGCCGACAGCGCTCGGGCGCGAAGAAAGGCGTGCAGCGCCCCCCGCACGAGCTCCGAGCGGCTCTCGAACTCGCCGTCCGCGACGAACGAGTCGAGCAGCTCGAGCTCCTTGCGGTTGCACCGTAGGGCGATGCGCGCTTCCTCCGGGTCCTTCGGGGGAGACGTCCGCTCGCGAGAGCGACCGTTTCCCCGCTTTGAAACGTTGTCGAACACGACTGCGCCAAATGAACACATTTTCAGCTACTTAAACATGCGTCGCGCGCTGCCTCAGTAACGAGCCTACTAGGTCCGATCGCGCCGCCTCTGACGTGTCAAACGGATTACATGCCCGGTCGAACGGGCAACTTCTCCGTTCTCCGCGTGTATAACCGTCTCGCGGTTCACGGCCTCCGGGCCGCACCGGACGTGGTACCGACCGACTCGTTCGCATGACGGCGTCCCATATGGGCCGACCACTCGGGCTCAAGCTTCAAATGCGGGAGGGGGTCGTCCGGTGCCGAAGAGCCCCGGTTTGCTCGGAAGTAGGAAGTCATGAACCCACGGATCCGTCGAAGGCGGTTGCGACGCGGCCGGCGTGGAGTCTCCCCGATCATCGCCACGATCCTCCTGGTCGCGATTACCGTGATCATCGCTGGGGTGCTCTACACGCTCCTGATTCCGCTCCTCGGACACTCGGGTACGCCGTTACAGTCTAACTTCGCGTTCGGCACTTCGACCGTGCATCAGCCGGCCGTCGGGCAAATCGGCTGCGCGGCAGGCGACTACTGCTGGGCGGTCCAGATCCAGACCGCGGACCACGGTGTGGCGCCCTCCTCATTCAGCCTCTACGTGCAAAACGCAAGCGGCCTCACCGTCTCGACCACGAGTTGGAACTTCACGTTCATCGACGCATCCAATCATCTCGTGGCGTACGCTCCCGGTCCCCAGGCCGGATCGAGCACGGGATGGACCGCAGGTCCGGGATACTCGACGGACAATGCATTGACCCTTGCGATGACGCTGTGGATCGACACCGGTTCGGCGCACGGGCAGCCCGGCGGGAACATCCTGTACGCGACCGGTCAGGGTACCTGGTACGATTCGATCTACACGACGCTCTCGTAGAGTCGAGATCGGGCCGGCTCCAACCACCCAGTCCGCTCCCCGGAGCCGGCGTTCGCCGTTTCGTCTAGCCCTTTGGAGCGGACGGAAGGGGAGATCCGCCCGAGGGTGGGGGCGACGTGAGCTTCGTTCCGCACTTCCAGCAGACCTTCTCTCCCGGGTAGACGACCGCCGCACAGTTGGGGCAGGCCGCCTCGGCGACCGGAGTCAGCGCCGGGGGAGGAAGGGCGGGCGCGGGTGCCGAGGGGGACGCAGCGGCCGAGGCGTCGGCATCGATGGGAGGCGGCGGGTTCGCGCGCGCGGCCTGATCCAGGCGCTTGCGCTTGCGGTTCTTGAAGACCATGTAGATGAGCAGCGCGATGAAGAAAACGAGCCCAAGGTAGAACAGCACGGCCTCGTAGATCGTTCCGATGAGGAGGCCGTAGGTGCTCCAGTAGTTCCCCGTGATGGGTCCCTCGATCCCGTTGTACGTCGGGTCCCCGATCAGGAACGTCCAGGTCAGATTCCCGGTCGTGACGTTGTGGAATGCGACCGCCATCTGCCAGGACCAGATGTTGGTCCCGTTGAGCTGGTCCGTGAAGGATTCGACCGTGCCGTTCGTGAGACCGCCGGGCAGCGTGCGGTTCAAGAGGTAGAAGGTGTAGCCGCCGGCGCAGTTCGGGGAGGTCGTCCCGGTCGCACCGGGACAGGTACTGATGAACAGATCGAGCCACAACGCACGGCTCGATTGAGGCGGGAGGTACTTCGGGTAGAGCGATACGTTCCAGGTGAACGTCGAGCCGGAGGCCGAAACGAACGGCGAGACAGCGGCGTTCTGGAGGACGGCTCCTCCGTTGCCGTGCGGTAGGTTGGTGGAGGAAGATGCGGCCGAGGTCGGGGTCAGGATCGCGCCGGTCTCGATGACCGTGATGATCGGGGCGCTCACGACGAGGATCACGATTCCCATGATCGCGAGGGTGCGGGGGCGGCTCGTTCCGACCCAGATCGGGAGACCGAGCCCGAAGACGAGCATCGCAACGATGGCGAGCAGCGGGCCGCCGATGTACGTGTACGTGACGACGACGACGGCGATTGCGAGGAGAATGAGGAGGATGAACCCCAGACGGGTTCTCAGGAAACTCTTAACGGCGCGACCCGGCTGCACGGAACGGCACGATAGTCCGCCGTGCGTTTATTAAGACGATGCAGGAAGCAGATCCCCTCGCACGGATTTCCTCCATCCGCTACGCGCTCGTGATCCTGGACGGCCTTGCCGACCGCCCGATTCCCGAGAACGGCGGTCGTACTCCGACCGAGTCGGCGTTCACGCCGCAGCTCGATCACGCGTGCACGATCGGCCAGCTGGGCCAGGTCGTGGTGCTCGGTCCCGGGATCGCACCCGAGTCCGACGCGGGGGTCTTCGCGCTCCTCGGGTACGATCCGGTACGCGACTCCCCCGGGCGCGGCGTCCTCGAGGCCGAAGGGGCCGGCATCGACCTCGCACCGGGGGACGTGGCGTTCCGCCTGAACTTTGCAACCCTCGGCCCGGACGGGCGGATCCTGGATTCCCGAGTCGGCCGGTCGCTCGCCACGCTGGAGGCGATCGAGCTCGCCCGAATGCTCACCGCTCGGGACCTGTTGGCCACGGAGGGGATCCGGGCCGAAGTTCACGCGACCGTCGGGCACCGGGGAGTGCTCTGGTTGAGATCGACCCGCGTCGGTCCCCTCTCGGCCGATGTCTCCAACGCGGATCCCTTCTACGAGAAGATTGGGGGCATGGGCCAGGCGCGAAAGGCCACCGACCTTCATGTGCCGAGCGTCGAGCCCCTCGACGGGTCCCCCGAAGCGGTGCGAACGGCTCGCGCGACGAATCTGTTCCTGGAACGTGCCCGAGCGGCGCTCGCCGACGATCCGGTCAACACGCGACGCGCCCGAGCCGGGGCCAAGGTCGCCAACGGTCTCCTCGTGCGGAACGCAGGGTCCCTCGCATCGACTCCGCCGCCGACGTTCTCCGCGAAGTACGGCCGAGCGGGAGCTGCCGTCACGGAGATGCCAGTGGAGCGGGGGATCGCACGCGTCCTCCACCTCGAAGATCGGTACCTCGGACCGATGGGGCTCGACCGGGACGAGGGGTACCGAGAGCGTGCGGCCGCGACGCGGGCCGCCCTCGACGCATTCCCCTTCGTGTACGTGCACCTCAAGGGTCCCGACGAGCCCGGCCACGACGGAGACGGTCGGCTCAAGCAGGAGATCATCGAGGCGATCGATCGATCGTTCTTCGGGCCCTTCCTCGACGGGCTCGATCTACGGCACGTTCGGATCGCTGTCACGGCGGATCATGCGACTCCCGTCGTTCTGAAGGGCCACTCGGACGACCCGGTGCCGTTGCTCCTCTTCGGGGCCGGGATCACCCCCGCTCCGGGAGGACCTGAGCGACCGAAGTTCGGTGAGGCGAGCGCGGCTCGAGGCGCCCTGGGCACCCTCGCCGGCCGCGAAGTGTTGCCGCTGCTCTTCGACGGGCCGGACGGTCGACCTGAATGAAGAGCCGGGCGCTCGTCGTCCCTCGCATCCACGGCGAGCAGGCGCGCCTCGAGCTCATGCGTCTCGGGGCGTTGCGCATGGATCTGCGCATTCTGCGCGACGGGGAGTGGATCGTTCTACCGGTCGTCGAGGGCGCCGAGATCCCCTCGGGGTTCGGCGAGGCGAGCGAGAGAGAGTTCGAGCCGTTCACGGTGCCTCACGCGCGCGAATACCGCGACCTCGTCCAGCTGCCTGCGACCGAGCGGGAGCTCCTGCCTCGCTCGTTCGATATCGTCGGAGATGTCGTGCTGATCCGCATTCCTCCCGAATTGGAGAGGTGGGGCCCCGACATCGGAGAGGCGCTCTTGCGATTCGTTCCCGGGGCTCGGATCGTCGGGGCGGACCACGGGGTCCACGGGACGGAGCGGCGTCGACGGCTGGTCCCGCTTGCCGGCGCGGGGGATTTCCGGACGATCCATCGGGAGAACGGGATCGCCTTCGACATCGATCTGGAACGGGCCTACTTCTCTCCCCGCCTCGCCCGCGAGCACGCGCGCGTAGCGGAGGATGTCGAAGCAGGCGAGGAGGTGGACGACCTGTGCTGCGGCATCGGACCGTTCGCCGTCACGCTCGCCCGAGACGGCCGCGCGCGTCGGATCACGGCCGTCGATTCCAACCCCGCCGCGATCGCGCTCTTGCGCTCAACCCTCTCGCGCTACCCCTACGCCGAT
>Ga0307372_10000818_pt1 | contig 54417 bp, 34 predicted proteins | sample OX1MG_FD_202533 | JGI IMG/M metagenome (GOLD analysis project Ga0307372, IMG submission 202533) | Soil microbial communities from Risofladan, Vaasa, Finland - OX-1 | ecosystem: Environmental > Terrestrial > Soil > Coastal area > Acid sulfate soil | place: Finland: Risofladan, Vaasa | collected...
GATGGGAGTGCAGGCCGCCGCGATCGCGCTGACCGCGGCCGGCACCACGTTCGCGGCATGGGCGGTGGCCGCCGTGCTGCTCGGCGCCGGCACCGCCATGGTCTACCCCACCCTGCTCGCCGCCATCGGCGACGTCGCCCACCCCGCCTGGCGCGCCCGGTCCGTGGGTGTCTACCGGCTCTGGCGCGACGGCGGGTTCGCCGTCGGCGCCCTGCTGGCCGGCCTGGTCGCCGACGCGTTCGGGATCCTCGCCGCCATCTGGGTGGTCGCCGCGCTCACCGCCGCCTCCGGGCTGGTCGTCGCGGTGCGCATGTACGAAACCCGGCCCGCCCACCCGGCCGCTTCACCCGCCGTCCGGGTGTGACACCACCAGCACGCGCGTGCTGGCCGGGTCCGGACCTTGCCGGTGTCACCTGCCCAGCGCTGTGGAGCAGGTCACTCCGGCCGCAGCCCGTCAGCGCACGTCGAGCTCGGTGTGCATGCCCATGGCGTAGTGGCCCGGCAGGTTGCAGATCAGCTCGTAGCGGCCCGGGCGCAGGGTCAGGGTGAGCCAGCTGACCGCGCCCGGGGCGATCCCGTCGCCGTGCCCGGCCCCGCAGGTGGCTGATGCCTCACCGAGGCTGCCCGTCTCGCTGACGGTCCCATCCGGGCCGCCGGGGCGGCTGCCGGGCTGCTGGCCTGCCGTCAGCGGCAGGACGACAAGCTCGTGGGTCAGCGCGCCGGTGTTGGTGACCCGCAGCGACACGGTCCCGCCCGCCACGCTCGCCCGGCCGGCCAGGACCCGCATCATGCCCCCATCGCCCTGCGTGCCCCCGCCCATCATCCCGACCATCATGTCGGTGAGCGTCACGTCCACGACCTCGCCGGGCAGAGCGGGCGCCGTGCAGGTGGCACGGGACGCGGCCCACGGCGCGTACCACGGGCCCGGGCCCGCGGCCACGGCAGCGGCCAGCGCGGCACCGGCAAGCCCGACAGCCGCCGCCGTGACGGCAAACCGCATGCCAGGACGCCACCCGGAAGCAGCCGGCCGCCGGCTTGCGTGCAGCACACCACGGCGGCTGGTGTACTCATCGATGCCGATCTCGCCTCGGGCAAGCCGTTCGCCGAGCAGGCGCAGTGCCGCATCGTACGGCCCGCCCCGCTGTCGCCGTGCCCCCCTTCCCGCCATCATGACAAAGCTCACCCCCAAGAACCGCAGGTCCATTTTCGGCAGTAGCAGTTCAGTGCGGTCAGGGCCCTTGGTCACTCGCCGGAGACCCGTGAGACCTCGCCAGGTGGCCGCGGCGCAGCGCCGCCCGCCCAGCGGAAACCCATCCACGCCGGTGTACTGGGTGCCTGCATGCGCCTCGCGGGTGCTGGCGGCTTGTTACGGCTGGGCCTTCCGGAGGTATCGCAGGTGCTCGGTGTCGCCCAGAAGTTCCAGGCGGCGCCGCAAGACCGGATTGTGGGCGGACTGGCTTGCATGGCAGGCGATGGCCTTGAGCTGAGTGGCACGGTCCACCGCGAGCGAGAAGTTGATCTCCCCCGGGACCCGGCCCACGAATGTGGTCCCGAACTCGGCGTTGAGGGTCTCCGCAACGTTGCGGATGATGGTCCAGGCGAGCACGGTCAGGTCTGCGTGCCCGGCTGCTGCCAGCGCCGCTGCGGTGGCCTGGCGGTGGTCGGGGTGGCCGGTGATGCCGCCTTCGTCGAAGACCAGGAGCGCGTCAGGGCCGGCCAGCTGTGCCTGCTGGCGCACGTGCCTGGCGAGCTGGGCGAGCGGGACATCGGCGAGCCGGCCGTCGGGGTAGTCCAGGAGTTCGGTGCCGGTTGCGCCGAGCACGTCCGCGGCTGCAGCAAGCTCATCGGCCCGGGCGCGCCCGAGGTCCGCGGTGGTCATGCCGAGGGCGGACGCCTCGCCGTGGGTGAAGCACAAGACACTGCTCGCGCTTCCAGCATCGGCCATGGCGGCAAGGACAGCGCCGAGGCCGAAGGACTCGTCGTCAGGATGCGCGCACACGGCCAGCATCCGTGCCAGGCGCGCCAGGACGAGTTCGCGGGCCTGGGGGTCGATGCGCTCGACGGCCTGGCTGCGGTGAAAGCCGATGCCCCGCTTGGCGAGTATGCCCGCGAGAGCTTCGCCGAGCACTGGCCCGGCGGTGGGCATCGGGAACGGTTCGGGTGTGTAGATGTCGATGGTGGTGTGGTCGCGCACCTGGCGGCGTAGCAGCGCTTCGGTGAGGAACGCGGCCTCGTACGGGGCGGCGGGGCACTTGTAGGGCAGGCTGGAGATGGCCACCGCGACCCGCCCGCCCTCGAAGCGCCGCAACGCGTCGGCGGCAGCGGTGGCTCCGTCGAGGGTGTAGAGGTTGTGCGCGGCCTCGGGGAAGCCGGGCAGCGCGCCGGGGGCGAGCTCGGCGCCGAGCGCGATCACCAGCCGGTCGAAGCCGATTTCGGTCTCGGAGGTTTTCACCCGCCGGTGGGTGAGGTCGATCTCGCGGGCCTGCGCCTGGAGGATCTCGATCCCGGCCCGGCGCAGCCGGGCGCGCTGGGCGCTGACCTGGCCGGGGCGGCGTGTCCCGGTCATGACCCACAGGAACGATGGCGCGAACTGGTAGATGGGGCTGTGATCGACAGCTACCACCCGGTCGGCCGGGTCGAGCAGGCGCCGCAGGCGCCGGGCCGCGACCAGGCCCCCGGGTGATGCCGCGGGCGTCCAGGCAGGTGCCGCAGCAGCCGACCTCGGCGCCGTGGCGGGCGGCCGATTCGATCATCTATGTCGTCTGTTCCGCTCCGGCGGCGACGGGCAGGCCGGCCAGCCGCCACTCGGGCAGGCCGTCAGCGAGCCGGCGAGCCCGGTAACCCTTGGCCCGCAGCCGCTCGACCGCCTGGGGGGCGAGCACGCAGTACGGTCCCCGGCAGTAGGCGACGATCTCAGCGCGCTTGGGCAGCCGGGCCAGGGCGGCGTCGAGCTGGTCGAGGGGAACCGAGAGGGCGCCGGGGATGTGGCCGGCGGCGACCGGAAACCCTGGCGGCGCAGGCTCTGGGCGATATTGATCCGGGGTCGGGCGGGCTTGCGCCGGTCATCAACCCGTCGGCTGCCTATGAGCAGCTGCCGGACGGCTCCTACCACCAGGGCCGGGTTTACCCGCGGGCTGGCAATCCGGCCTGCGAGGTCGCCGAGCGGCTGCTGGCAGCCCTGGAGGGGGTGGCTGCGCCTGTGTTCTGTTCGCCTCCGGGATGGCCGCCGCCACCGCGGTGTTCCAGGCCCTGCTGCCGGGCGATCACGTCGTGGCAGGCAGGATCTTGTACTGGGGGGTGCGTAAGTGGCTGGCCCTCCAGCACGCAGGGCGGGCGCCAGCGCATCCGGCTGTTCCCGGCGAGGAATGCCGCGTAGGTGCGCAGGATGGACACGAACCGGCCGAAGAACACCGCCTTGCTGCCGTGGCGATCGAACAGGTAGCGGGCGATCTTCAGCTTCCGCTCATCCAGCCGGACCTTGGGCCCGTAGGCGCGGGCGAGACGGTGGCCGCACTTGCCTACTGCCTGGTGGCCGGCCTGGGCAGCGTCCTCTACCTCGGCGCGATCAGGTAACCCGGCTGGACTGGCTCACCTGGGCCGAGCGGTCGGCGGACAACTGCATGAGGACCGAGGCCTGGGACAGCACGGCCTGCGGATTGTCTGACGTCAGGAGGGCGCCCATGGAGGACATGGTGCCGTTCTCGTACGCGGTGGACGCGATCGCGGCGATCTGGCCCCGCATCGAGGAGAACCTGGCCTGATCCATCGTCAGCTGACGGGTGACCGCGCGGAGGCGCTGCCTGGCACTGGATACTTCCTGCGCTGCCTGGTCGTACTGCTGCACCGCCTGGTCCATCTGCGAGGTCAGATGGTTGACCATCTTCTGGACCTGGGTGACCGTCGGCTGCGGCGCCGCCCCGGCCACCCCGGTGAAGGTGGCCAGTGCCGCGGCGGCGAGCACGCTGGCGGCGAGGGCTGCGCCCGGGCGCAGCGAGGACGGCTTGCTACCTGGACGCATGCGCACGTGCGTGACCCGCTCCTTCTCCCACTCGCCTACCAGGTGAGCTGACGGGTTCGGGCCGTAGAAGCTGCCCTACGGCCAGGCCCCGCGTGGGGTCCGGCCGATTCACCCCTGGACGTCCTCTCGGGCGGAACCCGGGACGAACCTCCGGTGGGTCCCCGGCTCTCCGACTGGCCCGGCGGGCCTGCACGAAGACTCGGCGTGGCCGCTCGCCGTCACCATCATGGCGACTGCGGAGCGAAGCGGCCGGGCCTGACAATACAGGTCAATATCGGCCGAAGGGGCTACATCACCGATGATGCTTAGGTGACGATCGCTGAGAGCGGCGCTGCCTTCGGAAATCCGCCCCGGAACGGCCCCGGGGCATATGGTCACCGGGAAACTCGGCGCGGCAACCCTGGTGAGGCCCGCATCGGCAGAGAGATGACATGAATGCGCAGTTTCGGTGACCTGGAAGCCGCCATCATGGACCGGATCTGGTCCGCGGGGCGGCCGGTGCTGGTGCGTGAGGTGCAGAAGACGCTGACCCCTGAGCGCGCCTACAACACGGTGCTGACCGTTGTGGAGAACCTTTACCGCAAGGGGTGGCTGGCCCGGGAGAAGGACGGCCGGGCATACCGGTACCGTGCCGTGGTCAGCCGGGAGGATTACACCGCCGGCCTGATGGGTGAGGTGCTGGCCGCCAGTACCGACCCGGCCGCCGCGCTGCGCCGGTTCGCTGAACGGATCGGCCCGGACGAGGCGGAGCAGCTTCGCGCAGCCCTGGAACAGGCCCGGCAGGCCGGGGAGCGCCGGTGATAGCGGCGATATCCCTGCTCGCCTACGCCGGGCTGCTGCTCACTGCGGGGGCAGCGATGCTGGCCCGGGCCCGGTGGGCGGAGCGGGCGCCCCGGCTCGCGATCGCCGCCTGGCTCGCGCTGAACGGATCCGCGGCCGGCTCAGTGGCCCTGGGCGGGGTGGCGCTCGTGGTGCCGACCGCGCGGGTGAGCTGCCACCTGGCCCACCTGCTGGCCACGTGCGTTCTGACCGTCCGGGCGCGGTACGCCCATCCAGGCGGCGCGGCGCTGACCGTCGCCGGAGCCCTGCTGGCCCTCGCCGTGGCCGGCCGGGTGATGTGGTGCACGGCCCGCGCACTGGCCCATGCGCGGCGGGCGGGCCTGCGGCATTGTCGGCGGCTCCGGGTGGTTGGCCGGGCGGACCCGCGGCTCGGTGCCGTGATAGTGGACTACGGCGAGCCAGCCGCCTACTGCCTGCCCGGCGCCCGCCGGCCGATCGTGCTCACCACCGCGGTCATCGAGGCTCTCGACGAGGCACAGCTCGCGGCGGTCCTCGCCCACGAGCGGGCGCATCAGCAGGGCCGTCATCACCTGCTGGTGCTGATCGCCGGAGCGCTCGCCGCAGCCTTCCCGCACGTCGCAGCATTCCGGCACGGACAGGAGCAGATCACCCGGCTCGTCGAACTGCACGCGGATGACGTGGCCGCCAGGGCGTTGCCTCGGCTGACGGTGGCCGAGGCGCTGTTGGCCCTTAGCGCACCCGTGGCCAGCGGACCCGTGCCTGGCACACGCGTTCCCGGCACGCGGGGCGTGGCCGCGCCGCTGGTCCTTGGTGCTGGCGGATCCGCCACCGAGACCAGGATCAGGCGCCTCCTGGGCGCGCCCGCACCGCTCGGCCGCGCCCGCGCGATCGCGGTCATGGCCGCCCTCGCCGTGCTGACTGCCTTCCCCTTCCTGGTACTGACCGGCCCCGCCCTGACCCTCATCGGCGCGCACTACTGCCCGCCGACCGAAGCAGTCATCCTCGGGTGAGACGGCGGCCAAGACACGCCCTGCCTGGCGATCTGCTTCAAGGAAGAGAGGGCGGGGCAGCGCCATCCCCAAGGACAACCAGCCAGGAAGACCTCCGTCAGTGACGATGCGCCCGCCGGCCAGGGCAGGTGCCCCCAAGAGCTGACGGGTACCGCTGGCCTCCCGCTGTCCGGGCCTATAACTAAGCACCTTAGGTGGATAGGTGAATCAGGGGCACGAGTGCCCACGGCCCAGCAGGCAGGCTGCAGGACCGTGAGCCGATCGCCGAGGCAGGCTCCCTGACATGCCGCCAAACACTTTGGCCTTGGGGGAACCGTGCCCGATGTCCATGAACGGACGCACCGGAGCGTCCGGTCGATCCTGCGGCCTGCCGTCAAGCCGATTGTGGTAGCAGGGATGCGCGCCGCGTTCCGGGTGGTCGATCCGGTCACCGTGGGCTGGCAGGCGGCCCGTCTGGCCAGCCAGCCGGAGCAGGCGGCGGCGGAGATAGCCCGGCGGGTCAGCTCTCTGGTCCCGCCGACCCCTGCGGATGTCGTCGGCAACTACGCACGCGGCTACGTGCTGTTCGGCCGTGACGCTGGCCCGGGGGAGCCGGATGGTTTCGAGTGGTGCAGCTATGCTCTGGGGCCATTGAGGGTTATTCACATGATCATCTACTTCAAGTTGATCAAGGCTTGGCCAGCGGTGATGCGACGCGGACGGCCCGATGATCATGGTCGTGAATAAGCCTCATTATCACCCGGGAGACGGCGAAGGTGCCAAAGCGGCTCCGCCCGGTTCTCCGGCGCAGCGAGCTCGAAGTGCGGTACAACACCGATTTCGACCAGATCATCAAGGAATGCCAGGCGCTGCACGGGGGCGGCTGGCTCACCCCGGAGCTGATCGAGGTATACCGCGAGGTGAACCGCCTGGGCTTCGGCGGGACCGTGGCCACCTACCGCGACGGGCAGCTGGCGGGCGGGTTCTGGGGCGTCGCGGTCGGTGGGGTGCTTTCCATCATGAGCATGTTCCACAACGAGGATCACGCTGGGGCGCTCGCGCTGGCCGCGGCGGCCGAGTCCCTGTCCGGTGACGGGCCATGGTCGGTTATCGACTCCGTGGAGCTGAACGCGAACTTTGCCCGGTATGGCTTCACCGAAATCCCCATCCAGAAATTCGTGGAGCACGTGCTGGAAGGCCTCAGGTAAGGCCGCGCGAACGCGGTCACGCCATGCACTGGACCAGAAGGCCTACCCAGCGCAGGCCCGCGACCTCAACTTCCCGGCGGGCGCGCTATGCGGGCTGATGGCCAACGCAACCCTGGACCTGGGGCGTGAGGACGCCGCCGACGACCTGGCCAGGGCCGCCTGGACGTACGGGACGATCATTGACCATGGCCCGCTCATCGGATGGGCGAGGGGCACCCAGGCCCTGGCCGCGATCTGGGATCACCGCTATGCCGACGCCGCGCACTACGCTGAAGACGGCTTGACCCACCTCCCGGCAGCCATGGGCGCAGCACGGCTGCACGCGATCCGGGCCCGGGCCCTGGCCGGGCACCGCGACTTCTCCCAGGCCCGGGCCGCTCTCAAAGCCGCCGAGCGAGGGCGCGGGCGACGTGGGGCGCGTCGGGCCGGTCGAGGCAGACGGTGATCGCGATGGCGGACAGCCGGTAGTGCCTTGGCCATTCACGAGGTCGTGGTGGATGTCAGCGGTCTCGGCTAGGCCCTATGGTGTCGTTACTCAGGAGTGGGGTGGCACCCCGCCGTACCGGAAGTTCGCTTGTGGCCTACTCGCTCCAGTCTCCAACCGCAATCGCGTCTGCCCTGGTCATCCTGCTGTGCCGGACTTGCAGGGCGGCGGCCAGGGAACCTCGCAGCGCATGCCCGGCCGCTCCTGTCGGTAGGCTTCTGCCGTGACCGAGAACCAAGCAGCCGAGCCCGGGGTTTACGACGTCGAAGAACCCGTAGAACTCGACGAGGCGGAGCGACAGGACCTGTTGGAGGCGGAACCGTCGCCGCAACAGGTTACGTATTCGGGTCAGGACTTCGATGTGGAGGGCCTCGTTCGGCGGTTGATCAAGAGCGATATCCTCGTCCCGACATTCGGTCACGACGACGATCGCATATCCTCTGCTGGTTTCCAGCGCGGATTTGTTTGGACCCGCCCACAGATGGATAGGTTCATCGAATCGCTGTTGCTTGGCTATCCGATACCAGGCATCTTCCTCGTTCGACAAGCTGATCGACGTTACCTGGTTCTTGATGGCCAGCAGCGCCTGCGCACGCTTCAACATTTTTACGAAGGAACATTTGCTGGGCGAGAATTCTCTCTTAGTAATGTGGGCGATCGTCTCAAGGGCCTAACATATAGGACTCTGCCAGAAGACCAAAGGCGACTACTAGATAACACGTTCTTCCAGGCAACTGTTGTTGACACGGATGGCTCGCGCGAGTCCCTCGAAGTAGTGTACCAAATCTTCGAACGCTTGAATGCAGGTGGGACGCAACTTACGCCTCACGAGATACGAGTCGCTTTGTATGCCGGACCATTTATTGACTTCTTGGAGAGGCTGAACAGAGGTATTAGCTGGCGTACCGTCTACGGCAAGCCATCACCCCGACTGAGGGATCAAGAGCTTATACTGCGGGTGCTAGCGCTCTATGCGGTGGCGCCGACATATAAGCGGCCGCTTAAAGCGTTCCTCAACAACTTCGCGGCTGAGCATCGCTATCTTCAACGCCTCAACTATGAGGTGCTTGGTGCATCCTTTGAGCGGGCGAGCGACTTGATCGCCGCCACCGCGGGACGCCAAGCGGTGCGGCATCAGAGCCGTCAGGTTAATGCTGCACTCGCCGAAGCCCTCTTTGTCGGTCTCATGCGACGACTAGATTTTCAGCGGGAAATTAACGAGCAAGAGGTTGCGGCGGCGATACAAGATATCCAGGATGACCCAAATCTTGAGGTTGCGATCAGCCGATCCACCGCCGACGAAGAGTACGTTCGAACTCGTCTCGAAATATCGACTGCTCGGTTTGCGAGAATATGAGTAATGGTCACTTTTGTAACGTGGCCGTCGCTGACGATCCAGAACCTTGATCGTGGGTTAAGTCGTGTTGCGGCGCTCGTTGAACGCCCGGCGCCAGATGAGCCTGACCAGGTGACGCAGGCTCTAGCTCGGTTCCTGGTCGTTCGGACATGCGGTCATCTAGAAAAGACGGTCCAGGAGTGCCTGCGTGCCTATGTAGAGAACAAATCATTCGGGCGCGTTAAGCTCTTCTCGCATTCTTGGCTCTCCAGAATAAATAATCCTGAGCCTGAACGCTTGATCGAACTCGTTGGCCGATTCGATGCCACATTGCAAGCCGACCTGCGTGGGCTGTTTGAAGACAACGACTTTGAATTGAAACGAGAGATATCGTTGTTGATTGAGAAGCGGAATTCGATAGCGCATGGCGAGAGCGAGGGCATCGGATCACGAAAGGCCCTGGACCTGCTAAAGTATTCAAAATCTCTGGCTGACTGGTTTATCTTGAATTTCGATCCGCGATAACGAACAGTTGCTGTCGACTGTTATCGACGAGAGCGGAGGCGGACGGACTTCCATCAGCAGTGATCGTCGCCGACGATGGTGAGGCGAGTGGGCTCGGCCAGCACCAGGGAGGCCGAGTCGAGGTCTGCCAGGCGGGCAGCGAGGGTGGCCGTCGCTAGGCGTTCGGGAAGGGCCTCGTTGAACTTCAGCCCCTTCAGCGCCCGCTGATCCATGTCGGGCAGGCAGAGCCGCTCTGGAGCGTCGGCCGTTCCTGCCTTCCACATCTCAAGAGTCAGGTCAGTGCGCATGCGGATGCTGGCGTCGTCGAAGCGCTGGACACTGTCCGTCAGGTGGGACAAGGTCGCGGCGAGGGTGGCGTTCGCCCGGTAACCCGCCCAGGTCCACCAGCGGACGTCCTCGCCGGAGCGGGTGATGACGGTACCGCCTGGGTGCACAGCAGGCACATGTTCGTCGCGGACTTCAGCCAGCACCCGCTTGGCCCGTTGGGTTAGGGCCACCGGCGGGTCTGCCCCGAGCAGCACCTCTCGCACTGCGCGCGCCAGCGCGAAGCTCGCCCCGGACACCCCCGGCGTGAGCCAGCGCGCCTTGCCTCCGCCCTCCGCGGGTTCGACGTAGCAGCGGCGTCGTTTCCAGTCGGTCCAGGTCACCCGCCAGCTGCGCCCGCCGAGCAGGAGCAGCCGCGGCCCGTCGGTCTTCTCGGTGAGCAGCATCGGGTCGGTCCGGCCGATCTCCTGCCGCCCGGACAGCACGGTGAACTGGGGCGGGGCGGTGAACGCTGCGGTCATGCCCATGAAGTGCCGGTGCCCGAACCGCTGCTCGGCGGCCGGGCCGATGAACAGCAGCTCGCCGTCGGCGTCGATGAACCCCTGCTCGACCAGGTGCCGCAGGATGGGCTCGGCGCTGCGGTCGAACGGCACCAGGCCGTTCCACGCCTGCACCCACAGGCGGCTGCCGATCCGGTGCTCCTGCAAGCACAGGGCAAGCAGCTGCTGGGCGACGATATGCCGCGGTTCCGGCGGCGGCACCACCGGCTCGACGTAACCCTGGCCCCACAGGTGCAGCAGGCCCGCCGCCCACATCAGCGGGCCCGGGTTCAGGGCGAGGAACAGGCAGTTGCGGCTGGTCCCGGGCCGCCGCCCGGTCCGCCCGATGCGCTGCAGGAACGCGGCCACACTCGGCGGTGCATTGACCTGGATGACCCGGTCCAGGTCGCCTACGTCGATGCCCAGCTCCAGCGTGGAGGTTGCCACGATCACGCAGTCCCGGGCCTCGGCGAATGCCTGTTCCGCGCGGTGCCGCTCGTCGATCGGCAGGGACGCGTGGGACAGGAACGTGGTGACGCCGCGTTCCCGCAGCGCGGCGCCGATCTCCTCGACCAGCTGCCGGGAATCGCAGAACACCAGCCGTTTCTCGCCCCGGTGCAGCGACGCGATCACCGTCGCGGCGTTGCTCACCGACCCCACATAGTCCAGCTCGATGTCCCCGGGCGGGGGTGCCGCCCCGGCCCGGGTATCCCGGCCGCTGGTGCCCGCCGCAGGCAGTGCGCCAGCAGCGGTCCAGGCCTCAGGCGAGACCACAATTCCCGAACGCTCCGTCCGGCCTGATCCCTGCAGCCACCGCAGCATGTCCGCGGGATTGCCCACGGTCGCCGACAGGCCGATCCGCTGGATGGGCCGTCCGGTGACTCTGGTCAGCCGCTCCAGGACCGCGAGCAGGTGCCAGCCGCGGTCGTCGCCGGCGAAGGCATGCACCTCATCGACCACGATGGCGCGCAGGTCGGTGAACAGCCGCCCGTGCTCGACCTTCAGGCTGATCAGCATCGCTTCCAGCGACTCCGGCGTGGTCAGCAGGACATCCGGGGATTCCCGCAGGATCCGCTGCCGCGCCGAGGCGGTGACGTCACCGTGCCAGATCGCAGCCCGGCGCCCGAGCCAGCCGGTGTAGGTCTCCAGCCGGGGGAGGAGGTTGTTCAGCAGTGCCTTCAGCGGGCAGACGTAGAGGACGGACAGCCCGGACCAGCGCTGCTGCTCCATCGCGGTCAGCAGCGGGAACACCGCGGCCTCGGTCTTGCCGCCCGCCGTGGGGGCCAGCAGCAGGGCATCGGTGCCGTCCAGTACCGGCCCGGCGGCCTCGTCCTGCAACGCGCGCAGCGACTGCCAGCCCAGGCTGTTGACGATGTGATGCACCAGCGCGGGATGCAGCCGGTCCAGCCCGGGACTCATCGCCGCCCGCCGTCTCCGCGCACCGGCCACACTCTCATCACGGCAGGTCGAGGTCGATGTCGTCAGCCCGGGACACCGGCGACACCGACCGGGCGGCCGCGTTGCGTTCCACCTCGGACAGCTCGCCCGCGGCCAGTGTCAGCGCATAGTGGCGGCGCGGGTCGAAGTCGGCGAACTGGTCGACCCGGTCCAGCACGTCAGCGACGAGCTTTTTCAGGAACACCCGGGGCGCGACGCCGACCTTCCCGCCCAGCGACCCGGTCACCGCGTCCGCGAGTTCACCGACATAGCCGTCGTCAACGGCCTTCAGCACATGGTCCGGCTCAGTGGCCCCGCCCGCATACAGGTCGCGCACCTTCGCGCCCAGGGTCAGCAGGGCGTCCCGGTCGAAGCCGGGCAGCCGCAGCTGCACGGCCCGCGGATTGTCGAAACGGGGATCGGTGGAGAAGTCGGTGGCCAGCCGCTGCGCCAGCGGCGGCAGCCGAGGCACCCCGCTCGGGCCGTCGTAGAACGCGGGCGTGCCGGTGATGACGAGGAACAGCCCGGGATACCGGCCAGCGTCGATCTCATCGAGTAGCTGCCGCAGGGCGTTGAATGCCTTGTCCCGGACGTCGCCGCGGACCCGCTGCAGGGTCTCCACCTCATCGAGCACGAGCAGCAGGCCGGGATGGCCCGCGTCGCGGAGCACTTCCAGCAGGCCCTGCAGGAAGCCCATCGCGCCGAAGTGGTCCAGTTCGCCCCGGATCCCGGCGCTCCGCTTGGCCGCCGCCGCGACGTGCGGCTGGCCGCCGAGCCAGGCGGCGAGTGCGTCGGCTGCGGCGCCGTCACCAGAGGCCACCGCCGCGCGGTACGCGCGCAGCGCCTGGGCGAACGCCGGGGTGCGTACGGAGACGGCGGCCAGCCGCTGCTCCAGGAGCCGCTCCACGGCCTCGTCCACTGCGGCCTGCCCGCGCCCGGCCAGCCCAGGATCGGTGGCGGTGGCGTCGGATTCCAGGGTGAACAGCCAGGAATCCAGCACCGGCCGCAGCGCGCTGGGCGGGAACGCCGCTGTCCGCAGCGCCTCGCCTATCCGGCGGTATACGGTCTCCAGCTTGTGCAGCGGTGTCTCGGTTTCGGAGATCTGCACCTCCGCGGCGGCGAACCCGCGGCGCAGGGCGCGTTCAGCGAGGTAACGGGTGACGAACGTCTTGCCCGCGCCGTACTCGCCGCGCACCGCCTTGAACGCCGAGCCGCCGCCGGCCACCGCGTCGAGGTCGGCGTCCAGGGCGGGCGTGAAGCGTTCCAGGCCCACCGCCAGCAGGTCCAGCCCGTTGGCCGGGACGGTCCCCCGGCGCAGCGCGTCGATCACCTCACGGCGGCGCCTCGGCGAGACGTGCTCGTTCACGGCCGGATCCCGAACTGCTCCCGGAGCAGCGACTCGTCGAGGATGACGGTCGCGCCGTCGGCGTCCACCCGCAGCACCGGGTAGCCTTCCACGTTCAGCAGCCGCTGGGCGTGGAGCATGGCCCCGCGCAGCAGGACCGGCGAGACACCCAGGGCGGTGGCCGCCAGCGCCGGGACCAGCCGCCGGCTGGGGGCGTCCAGCAGCGCGCCGAGCAGCCCGCGGACCTGATCGTCGCTGACCGACACCCGGCCGGCGATCTTCTTCTGCGCGGCATAGGCAGCGGACTTCAGCACCGCGGCCGGGACCGGGCTAGCCGACCGGGCCGTGCCTGCTGGCGCCGTGCCTGGCCTCGGGGCCGGGGCCGCCGCGGTGTCCGGCTCGTCGAACAGGGTGGGGACTGCTTCCGGCGCGGCTTTCCGCACGCCAGCGGCAGGCCCCGGCCGTGGCGCCCGTTCAGCAGCAGGGGGCGCCAGCGCGGCAGTAAGGGCGGGTGCGACGGGGTCGATCCACCAGGCTGGCTCCTGCGGCGGGGCCAGGGCCAGGTCGACGTCATCGGGGACTGCGCCGGGCACCAGGACGGCGACCGGGACCACGGCCTCGGCCGGGGCGCCGCCGCCGTGGTAGCCGGCTTTCAGCGGCCCGTACCGCAGGTGCTCGTCCACGGCGAGCACCGCACGGCCCTCGTGCAGCAGCACGCGGCGGCCGGTGACCAGCACCTCCCCGTCACCCGCAGGCTCGATGGCCGCCCGGGAGCGGCCGCTGGAAATCGTCGCGCAGGAGCGCTGGACGCCCTGCCGACGTTCCACGACGTGCCCGTGGTCGGCGGTCAGCACGACCACCCGCCCGGCATGCCGGGCCCGGTCCAGCAAGGGGACGAGGTGCCTGACCGCGTTCGCGCCCCACGCGGTGCCGCCTGGATCAGAACGGTCGAGTGCGTCGTCAATCGTGTTCAGCACGCAGGTGACCAGGGGATAGCCGGTCACGTCCGCGATAGCCGCGGCCACGTCATCGGCGACCGCGTAGCCGGGCCGGGAGGAATCCAGCGGCTTCTTGTGGAACAGGACGGCCCCCGGCAGGCCATGCGCGCCGGTCAGCGACGCATACCCGCGTTGCTCCACGTCCTGCCCGCCGGCCCTGAGCTCGCCGCAGAGCAGGGAGGTGCGGCTGACCTCGGTGAGGGTGGGCAGCACGGCAAGCGCCGCCGCCCGGCGGGTCTGCCCGGGCAGCAGCGCCTCGGCCCAGCCATCCCCACTCCGGGCCAGCACGCTGGCGATCACTTCGGTGCCCACCGCGGCGCTCATCCCGTCCAGCACGAGCAGCAGCACCGGGGTGCTACGGGCCAGCGGCAGCACCACACCGGGCAGGAGATCTTCCAGGTGCTGCACTCCGTCCGGGCTGCCGGGCCCGCTACCGGTGTCGCTGCTGGTGTGCGCGGCAAGCGCGGCGGCGAATGCCAGGTCGTGGGCGGCCCGCCGGGCCCGCACCCCGGCCAGCACGGCGGCGAGCCCGGCGCCGAGGTCAGGGTCGCTCGTGCCGGGCGCGGCGTCGTTGACGGCCGAGTCGGCCCAGGCGTCGCTGCCGGAGTGCCTGCCGAGCAGCGGCGGCAGGGATGTCCCGCTGGCCGCGGAGTCCGCCGCCAGCCAGCGCGCCAGCCGTACCGCGGCGTGGAAAGCCGCAGTGCGCGGGTCGGTGCCGGCGAGCCGGTGCGCGGCCACGCCAACCCACGCCTGCTCCACCTCAGCCAGGGCAGCAGCGGAGACCTGCGGCGCATCTGGGCTGGCTTGCTGCCGGGCCGCCGCGCCCGGCAGGGCGGCCCGCAGGGCAGCGGCCAGCGAGGCGAGCCGCCGGGTCAGCCCGGCCGGCAGCAGGTCCGAGCCGTCGGCCAGGCTGATCGCGTGTGTCCCGGCGAGCAGGTCGTCGGCGCGGCCAAGCAGGGCCATGCCGCTGCCGTGCTGCGCGGGATCGCTGAGCATCCCAGCGACAACCGCCGACGATTCCCGCGCCCAGGACCGCAGCGTGCCGCCGGGCGGGGTGGCGCCGCCCAGCCGGGGTTCCAGGCGGATCAGCGCCTCGCGGGCCAGTTGCGCCGGGTTCGCTGCCCCGCGCCCGTTCGTACTCCGTGCCCTGCCGGGAGCCGCGCCATCCCGGGCGTCGGCGAGCAGGCCGGCGATCAGCCCGAGCGGGACGGCGTCCCGGCCTTCCCCGGCGCGCAGCAGCGGGAGCAGCGGCCGGCCGGCCGACCCGGCGCGCTCGGCCGCCCAGTCCAGGACGGCGCTGGTGAGGGCATCCCCGGCCAGCACCCGGAGATCCGCGACCCGGGTGAGCACCGCTGGGTCGGCTGTCCAGGCCAGCACGCTGGCCGCGTCGACGACCGGATCGGTCAGGCCCAGGTGCGACGCGGCCACGGCGCCGAGGGCATGGTCGCGGGTCAGCACCCCGCCGGGAGCGGGCGGCCAGCCAGCCGGCGGTGCTGCCGTGAGCAGCCCGATAGCGATCTCCCGGTCCTCGGCGGTGGCGGTCAGCGCGGGCTCGACCCCGGTGGCGGCGAAACGGAGCCGGACCGCGTCCCATGGGTCAGGCGTGCGCAGCCGGTTCCAGATGAGATGGCTCAGCACCCCGGTGCCGAGATCATCGTCCGTGCGGTCGGTCAGCACGACCAGCCACTGGCCGCGGGCCCGTTCCAGCAGGGCCTCGCGGACGGCGAGCGCCGACACGCACGGCACGACCCGCACGGGCACGCTCTCGTGGGTGAACGCCGGCGGACCCGGCCACTCCGGGCGGGCCCGCACGCCGAGCACGCCGCTGGCATAGTTCTTGCGGCGTGCCTGGTCCAGCAGCGCCCGCAAGACCGGGAGCGTGGCGCGGGCCGCCGTCCCGGTCACTCCTGCACTCGCCATTCCACGATCACCTGCTCGTCGCGGTGCGCATCCAGGAACGCGGCCAGCGGTCCGAGTACCTCGCTGGCCGGAGCACCCTTGGCCCGGGTCGCCTGGCCGGCCAGGCCAGGCAGCGATCTTGGCGGCACCTGGATGGGCACGTCATCCGGGCGGCGTGCCTGCGGGGGCTGCACCGGCTCGGCGGGCTGGCCAGCGGACAGCCACTCGAAGATCGCGTCGTCGGTTGCCGAGAGGGCCGGTCCCAGCCGGGTCGCGAACTCGTCCGCCGCCACCGCCGCACGCAGCGTCTCGAGCGTGCTGGCGGCGGCCCGGCCACGCTCGTCAGCCTGGTGTTCCGCGGCACGCAGCGGGGCGAGCCTGTCCCAGCGGAACCCATCGACCGCCGAGGTGACGGCTTGCGCCCGGCTCAGCGAATTCGCGACCGCGGTGTCCGTGGCGGGCAGCACGGCCCGGGCCAGGGTCTCGATCAGATGCACCCGGCTGCTGGCCCGGCGCATGGCCTCCACCAGCCCGGCCCCGGCGCGGGTGGTCGCCAGCCGGCCGGGGCGGTCGGCAGGCAGGCCGAGGTGCTGGTAGGCCTGTTCCACCCGGAGCACCAGGACCGCAGCGGCGTCAGCCACGGTGTCCAGGTGGCCGCGGAGGCTTTCGGTGAAGTCAGCGACGCCAGCCGCGGTCAGGTACGGGTTGGCCCGGATCCCGAACAGGACCTCGGCGCGCGATGTGGCGGCCTGCCAGTCGGCCGGGACCGGCAGCGGCTCGGGCTTCAGCTGCATGTCGGGGCGGGCCGCACCCGGCCGCGGGGCCGGGATGGACGCCCCGTGCTGGTACCAGGCCCGCTGCCGCAGCGCCGCCCAGGCCGCCGTGATCAGGTCGGCGACCTCGTCACGCAGGCCCAGTTCAGGGCGCATCGCGTCGATCCAGCCGCGGATCTGGCCCACGCCGACCGGGTCCTGGGGCTGCACGCCGTCCCGGGCCGCCGCCCGCTCGAACTCCGCGCCCCACGGGCCGAACCTGTCGTCGCCGAACAGGAAGTGCGTCTCGCCGGCCATGCCGACACCCAGCGCATTGGCGACCCGCCGGACGGCGGGGATGTCGCCGTCCAGCCGCACCCGCCCGTCCCGGTCCGCGACGGCCCGCTCCACGTGCGCGTACACCGCGGCCAGGTCCCGGACGCTGACCTCGACGTCGCCCGGCTCGAACCGCGGATGCCCCGGGAACGTGGCGGTGAACGCCTGATCGACCAGGTTGCCGAACGCCGCTGCCAGGTCGGCGCCAACCGGCCGGGCCGGGGAGAAACTGGGGTCGAGACTGACCAGCACCCGGTCCTGGGCGGCGTCCTCGGCCAGCGTGCCGGGGGAGGGCGCGGCGGCGCCGTAGCATTCCTGCACCGCGCGGCGCAGCGCCTCGCGCAGCCCGGTGCGCTGGCTCTCCAGGATCGCCCTGGCCTGCGCCCGGTCCACCTCGGAGAGGTGATCGGCGTTCGTGGTCCACCGCTCACCCGAGCCACCGAGCAGCCAGTCCAGGATCACCAGGCGCCGCACGTCGCGCATCCGGTCCTCGGACAGGAACCAGGGCAGCCACACGATGGTCCGCGCCTTCAGGCCGCCTTCGGTGAGCCGGTCGATCCGGGCGAGATCCTCCGCCGCCGAATGCCCGGGATCGTCGAAGGGATAGTCGATGACCAGCCGCCACGTCCCGGGGCGCGCCCGGAAGTGGTCCTCGGTCAGCCAGCCGGCGTCCCGCACGTTTCCGAACACCAGGTCCACCGACCGCCGCGAGCCCCGCCAGATCACCGGATGCGAGTAGACGCCGAACACGTCCGGGTCCCGCGCGGTGATCCCGAGCGTGTCCCGCACCAGCTCCTTGATCAGCTCCCGGCGCCGGCCGTCGTTGTCCTCGCCCCTGGCGTTCTCCACCCCGGTCTCGTAGTCCACGTCGGCGACCCGCGCAACCCGGATCACCGGGTTGCGCGGGTCGCCGCTGACGTGGATCTCCGGCACCCGCCGGTTCCATTCCCGGACCTTGGCCAGCACGATGCCCGCCTCGCTGCCCGGCAGCGGGGACTTGATCGAGCCATGGTTGAGCGACGCCAGCCGGGCCGCGGTCAGTTCCTTCAGCGCCGGCACCTTCGGCGCGACCGCGGACAGCAGCAGCGTCTTGGCCAGCCGGTCTTCGGTACGGAATCCGGCTGGCAGGCGTTCCGGATCGCCGTCGGCGTCCGCCTCGCTGAGGTTGTGCGCGGTCAGCAGGATGGGCCGCAGCTTGTCCCGGTACAACGCCGTAGCGGACCGGAACAGCGCGGCGGCCTGCGGGTCGAGGGCGTCACGGCCCTGCACGATGTAGTCGAAGGAGTCACCGACCGGCACCACGTCGTCCACGGTCAGCGTGTCCCGCCGGTCGACCAGCATCTGCTGCATGACCTTCAGCGCGGTGCGCTCCCGCTGCATGACACTGGCCAGCGTCCTCAGCGTGGACACCAGGGCGGGGGAGAAGGGGTAGGTCAGCCGGAACGCCGCCTCGTCCGCGCCGCGGTGCCGGTCGTCGGTGTTGACCCCGTCGAGCAGCACATCCCAGATGTCCGAGCGCCGGTCCAGCCGGGAGAACGCGTCCGCGAGCACCTGGTCGGCCTGCGGGTTGTCCGCCCGCCGCCGCAGGAGCCGCCGGTTCGCCACGTACGGCAGGTTGTCGTCACCCAGCACCAGGGTGCCGAACCGCCCCTCCTGGTGCCGGAAAGCCCGGTCCAGCGCCTCCTGCTCCGCGCCGCTGGCGCCCGCGTCCGCGAACCAGCGGCGCAGGTCCATCTGCCGGGCCACGAACGAGATCAGCGGGATCGCCCGGGCACCGGCGCCGGTTTCCACCAGCTTGGTCAGCTTCTGCGACTCGCGGCGGAAGAACTCCCGGTCCTGCACCGAGAAGGCCAGCCACAGCACCAGTTCGTCCAGGAACAAAACGACTGCGTCGTAGCCCAGGCTCTTGGCATGCGCGGCGATAGCCGCCAGGCCGGTGTCCAGGTCGACATAGGACGCCTGCTGGGTGTACGCCCTGAAGTAGTTCTGGGCGAGGGCGGTCACCAGGAGCTGGCGCTGCTCTGAGCCTGCTTCCGCGGCGCGTGCGGCGGCGTAGGACTCCTGCGTCCAGGTGCCGCTGCTGCCGATCAGCCTCGACCATGGGTCCGGCCCGCTATCCCCGGCCGCGCCACCATTCAGCGCGGCGAAGAACCGCTCGTCCCCCTCCCGTGCCCGCAGGCCCTCCGCATCCGCCAGGATGGCATCGGAATGGTGCAGCGCGGGCAGCGGTGCCCCAGGATGCAGCCGGCCAATCTGCCGGATGTAGCCCAGGAACAGCGCTTGTTCCAGCGACTCAGCTCCGAGCAGGTGGAAGGCCAGCGGCAGCACGTTCTTGTCCAGCAGCACATCGTCATGCCGGTTGACGACTGGCTGTAGCTCAGCCTTGGACCGGGCCACCGGGTTGTGCCGCAGCAGGGCGTGCAGCACGGCCATGAAGTGGCTCTTGCCCGATCCGAACGACCCAGCCAGGAACGCGCCACGGCTCACCCCGGACGTCATCGCCTCGGCGACCAGCCCCAGCGCGGCGTCGAACGCGTCGGCCAGCGCGGGCGTCACCACGTACTCGTCCACGGTGCGGGCGATCACATCAGGCTCGATGCTGTCGGTCAGCCGCAGCACATAGTCCTCGGCGCCGGCCTGCTCCGGGATGTCCAGGACCTCGCGCAGCAGCGTGCTCACCGCAGGCCTGCTCTCATGGCGTCCACCCTCGCACCATTTCCCATCACGTCATTCCGGCTTACGGGCGCGGCGGCCGCGGGTCGCTGGGGTCGGCCGCCAGGCAGCGAGTTCGTCCAGCGTCTTGCCGACCTGGGCGGCCCGGGCGGTCAGTTGCTCCTGGCAGAACGCGGCCAGGCTCACCCCGTAGTCAGGGTCGACCTCAGCGTGCCACTGCTGCACCCACGGTTGCAGCTCAGCCAGGCCCGCCACCAGCGGGACGAGCCGGTCGTCAGCCCAGCCGTCCTTCTCCCGTTCCCCGATGATCAGCGACAGGGCCAGCGACTGCTGGGCGTGATCCCACCCGGCCCAGCCGAGCAGCGCGGTCGGATCGGTCTCCCGGCCCGCGTCCGGGTACAGGATGAACCGCTCCTTCGGAACGTCCAGCTTGCCGCGCGCCTGCCAGTAGGAGTTCTTCCGGAAATCCGCCGAGGTGTACTTCGGCGGCACCGCGATCGGCCCGACCTTCTCCCCGGCATCCTCCCGGCGCTGCAGGGCCCACGTCTCCTCCCACGCCTCCCGCTTCCGCAGCCCGGGCTCCTTGTACCGGTACGCAGCGAGATAAGGAACAGCCTCATCCGCCAGCAACCGCACCAGCGAGTGCGTCACCGGCACATCCGGCCGCCCCTCCCACACCGCCAGCACCGACACCATGTCAGCATCCCGGGTCACATCATCGGCCAACTGGGCCACGCTGCGCGGCAGTGGACGCCCCTGCGCATCAAACCAGAACCGCCGATCCTCCAGCCGATCCAGCAGCCACCCCCGCAGCGCCCTCTCCTGCCGCTTCTCCCACGACTCCTGAGCCCACCGCCGCTTATACTCCGGCCTCTCCAGCAACCGGATCGACGGACTGGTGGCGATGAGGTCAAGCCGCCGCTGCACAAGTTCCCGGTACGCCGCGGGCCAGTGAGCTGGAATCTCAGTAATCGCTGTAGACCCGTGCCTGGTGAACCAGATCGCATCCTCCTCGCCTGCTTGAATCATTCGAGCGAGAGTGATTTCGAATGCCCGCTCCCCGAGCGCCAGTCTGGGCAGGTCGTTCCCGCCGTAAGTAAGATCCTTGTCGGCGAGTCCGTAAAGGCGGTACACCTCCCAGTCCAATTCCTCCTGAACGGCGATCATCTGTGCCCTGATGTCATTGGATTCCGAGCGGGCCACAGCGATGCAGGTCACGGTCGGCGTCTGGTCCGCGCAGAGGGCGGATGGTGCGCGCACGGTCAACTTTTGTGCAAGCTGATCTAGTGCATGCCCCCGCGCTAGCGGCAGAGCCTTAGGCAATGGATAATCTTGCAGCGTGGTTCCGGTGAATTCATAGAACCGCTCCCAGTCGGCAGGCGTAAAACCGCCGCCCTCGCCACGGATCCCCTTGTCGTGGCAAACCTGCTTGAGCCAGAAGCATGCTGTGGAAGAGTTCAACACCCCCAGAAGTGCCAGGTGGTCGTCCTCCGTTGCCCCCTCCCGCAGCTTGATCACTGGCGCGGACTGCTTGAAGACCTTGCCGCCCCGGTCGAGCACGAAGTGGTTGTGCGTTGCCACAAACGCGAAGGCGATCAGTCTATTGGCCCTCAGTCTCTTCATGTTGGGAAGGATATATTCCCACCACTGAATTCCCTTGTCTTCGCGAGTCTGGCCGAATGCGAGTCCAGAACGCAGAAGGGTTCGCCAAGGCCAGAAAGCAGCTTTTGCCGTCGCGAGACTCACTGCCGAGCCGTCAGCGTAGGGGAAGGCCGCGATCGTTGGCTCGTGAAGTGCAAAGTCCCTAACCCGATCCCCTTCTACGAACGGGCGTACTGGCATCCCGGCAGGAAGCCAGTGCCTAGGAATGCGGGAGCCCGCCATGAATACGTCATCGTCGCCAGTGATGGCAGCGAAGCCAATCGAGTCCACGACTGCACCGAGGTTCCGCGCGCGGCTGCCCTCCACTGCCTGCTTCAAGCCAACCGCGCCGCCACCCGTTAGGCTCCAAGGGTGAGTTGCGAACAGTGATCGGCTGAGGTCAGCAACGGTGACCCAACTGTCTTCCCAATCGGCGTCATCCACGTGCCCGACGATGGAAGTCCAGACCAGGCCCTTGGCTGGATTATCTGGCCGACCAGGCTCCCCTCGCACTCCAAGCACGGCACGAACTGTTGAACCAACTGGTCGCTGTTTGCGGCCGACAACGATCACGGTCGGTGTTCCGTGCCCCGGGATGTATGCGCCGGAGGTGTCTGCGAGAAGGCGCAGGTCCTGGTTGATGAGGAAGTCCTCGATCAACTTAGATCCGAATTCTCGTTTCATGAAAGAGTTGCTGGTGATCTGGCCGACCCAACCGGCTTGCTCCCCACCTTTTGCCAGGGCGAAGAACAGCGCCATAAATGGCACGATGAGGGCATACTTGCCTTTACATACATTGGGATACTTCGAGCGGTAGATCTGGTTGAGGGCTTTGTCTTTGACTGTGATGTAGGGCGGGTTGCCGACGACGACGTCGTAGGCGCCTTCTTCGAGCATTGAAAGGAGGAGTGGGCCGTCCTCGGTGGTGTAGGTGAAGGGCATGTAGGCGCTGCGGTCGGCCATGCCCGGGAGCACACCGGGGTCGGGGCCGTGGATGAGGGAGTCGCCTACGGCCAGGTGGAAGGTGAAGGCGGGGGCTTTCTCCAACGACGTGAGGCCCGATGCCTTGAGCGCGGCGACGGTGAGGCGGAAGCGGGCGATGGCGATGGCGAAGGGGTTGAGGTCTACGCCGTGGATCGCGTCGAGTGCCTGCTGCACCCGGGCCTGGGTTTCCAGGCCCGGTGCCTGACGGTTCCACCGGTCCAGCAGGCGGTCGAAGGCGCCGAGGAGGAAGTGGCCGGACCCGCACGTGGGGTCGATCAGCTTGAAGCCTTCCAGCGGCCGTTCTTTCAGTGCCGGTTCCAGGGTCCGGTCCAGGATGAATTCCTCGACGAAGACCGGGGTCTGCAGCAGGGCGTAGGTGTCCTTCGCGTGCTGGGACAGGTCCTGGTACAGGTCACCGAGGAACCGGGTGGACAGCGACGGGTCGTGCAGGTCGTGGACGAGGGTGCCGTCCTCGCGGCGGGTGCGCCAGAAGCCGAGCAGCCTGGTCACCGCGTCACCCGATGGCGAGACGAGATGCAGCGCGGAATGCGGATCGACCAGCGCCTTCGTGGCTGGCAGGCCCGCGAGATGCTCAACCGCGGCCCGGAGCCATTCGCGGTCGGTGTCCTCGGGGTGCGCCCGGAAGTAGGCAAGCTGGGCGTCGAGGGCTTCCTGCCGCCGGTTCTCCGGGCCGGTGATCCACACCGGCGCCACTAGCGCGTTGTCCTCGCAGAACCGGATGAACACGCTGGTCAGCACCCAGGCGACCGCGGCCTGGGTCACCCGGTCGTCCCGCCAGGCGACCCAGGACGCCGCCGTTCGTTCCTTGCCCAGTGCCTGCTGGTGTTCCTGCTTCCAGCGGCCCTCCCGCTCCGTGTCGGCCGCGAGCCTGGCGCGCAGGTCGTCTTCCAGGAGCAGCACCTGCCGCTGAAGGTCGGTGGTAAGGCTGGGGGTCGCGGTCACGGGGCTCCTTCGGCGGCGGGAACGGCAGGCCGGGAATCGATCCACTCGGCGTCCAGGCGGAAGAACTGGCCCGGGGCGGCGAGTGGCAGCGGGCGCTTGTCGATGATCGCGCCCTGGGTGCCGGACAGTTGCGGGACGAGCACCCAGATCGCCTGCGCGCGCCGCGCCGCCAGGTCGGCCCACCGGCTGAGCATGGCCAGGTGGCCGTACCGGGCCAGCGGCGCGAGTTCGGTGAGCAGGACCGGGCGGGTTCCCTCGGGCACGCCGGACACCGCCGTGTCGAGCGCCGCGTCGATGGCGGGCAGGCTGCGCTGGACCAGTGCGGCCAGCCCGGCCGCGTCCCGGCTGCCCTGCGGCGCGGCGTCGGCAGCCTGGACCATGTCCCAGGGCAGGCCGACCTCGGCGGCCTGCGCCCGCATGGTGTCGATCAGCACCTGGGTCACGTCCACGACCACGGCCTCGAACCGGCCGGTCAGGGCCTCGATAGCGCGGTCGGTCCGGTCGGCGTCCACGCCGAGGGCCAGGAATGACCGGGTAGCGGCGCTCTCCGCCAGCCGGTGCCCGGACCGGCCGCCAGAGACCAGTTGCGGCGCGGCGGACGTGGTGATCGTGGCCTGCCGGGAGGCCAGGCCCTTGGTGCCGGCGGCGCGGGTGGGCCAGCGGTAGCCGTGCTGGTTCTCGTCGTAGACCAGGCCCAGCCGGGCTTCCTCGATCAGCTGGTCGAGCCGGGGCCGGTCGGGCAGCGGCGGCAGCGCCGGGAACCTGGCCCGGACGCGGTCCCGGATCTCGTGCGGAGTCACCGCCTGGCTGCCGCCCGCGCCCCGGAGCGCCAGCGCCAGCGCGTCGGTCTGGGACAGGTCACGGTGGTAAAGCTCGTTCGAGCCGGACAGGGCGGCGTCCTGGGCCAGTGCCGCTGCCAGCCGCAGCAGCCGGGTGTCGCTGAGCGCGGCCGGTGAGGCGGGCTGGCCGGCGCAGGCGCGGGCCCAGCCATCGCGCAGCCGCTTCGTGGCCCGGGCGGCGGGCACCAGGGGCTCGCCGGCGGACCGCGCCTGCGCGATGAGATCGTCGGCGGTCCGGCCGAGTGCTTCCGCGGGGTCGAGCAGGGCCGCATCGGTGGCGAGCAGGGCGATCCTGCCGTCCCGGCGGCGGGCGGCCAGTTGCTCCTCGCCGGCCTCGGCCCGGTGCAGCGCCTGTGCCCGGTCCAGCGCCAGCCGGAGCAGGCCCGCGGCGATCCGGGCTGGTGACACCGCGTCTGGCGCGGCAGCCGATGGCGGCAGCGCGGCCCGGATGGCCCCGGCCAGTTCCTCCACGGTGGCGACACCGCCGAAGTCGGCGAGCGACTGGCGGGCGGTCTCCGCCACGGCGTCGAGCAGGTCACGGCAGGCCGGGTGGGCGGCCCAGCCGTCTTGCAGGGCAGTCACCTGCTGGGCTACCCGGGCCCTGGTGACGGCCAGCACCACGCTCAGTTCGTTCTGGCTGCTGAAGGGGTCGAGCCCGGGGTCGAGTCCGAGCAGCAGGCGGGCAGCGGCGCGCCGTGACGCGGCCCGGGCAGTTCCGGCGTGGGCCAGCAGCAACTCGGCGGCGCTGACCGGATCGGGCACGGTCGCGCTGCCTGTTCCCGGGAGGGCACGGCGATCAGGATCGCGGCCGGTGATGTCCGGCCCGAACGTGTCCCGCCACTGCCGGGCCCGGGTCTTGACCTCGCGGCGGGTCGCCTCGGCCACCCCGGACAGCCGGTTCAGCCGCACCGGGTCGACCGCGACCAGGTCGCCGACCGTGGCCACGCCGTAGGGCTCCAGCGCGGACAGCGCGCGGGCGGACAGGCCCGCCTCGGCCAGCGGGGTCGCCGGGCCGGCCGCGGCGGCGCGTTCGCCGGCGTCATCGGGGATGGTCTTGGGTACCGGGGCGAACACGGCCCGCCACGCGGCCAGCATGTCCGTGGCGGTGTCGTAGCGTTCCTTGGCGTTGCGGGCCAGCGCGGTGCGGAGGAACGAGACGAGCGCGTCGGTGACCGCCGGGTCGAACATGCCGGTCTCGATGGCAGCCTCGTCGCGGACGGACGCGGGGTCGGACAGCCCATCGCCGAACTTCGGGGTCGCGCCCGTCGCCATTTCGAACAGCACCACGGCGGCGGAGTACCGTTCGGCGGCCGAGTCGTGCCGTCCGCGTTCGGGCGCGTCAAGGAAGGGGTCCAGGTACGGTGGCGTCCCGGCCGTCACGGCAGTGGCACCGGCGCGGGACAGCGAGAAGTCAAAGAGCACCAGGTGCTTCGCCCGGTCGCCGCGGCCTTCCCGGACGCCAAGGTTGGCAGGCTTGATATCCCGGTGGTCGACGCCCGCCCGGTCCAGCGCGGCCAGCGCCTCCAGCAGGTCGGTGCCCCAACGTTCCAGCAGGTCCAGGGACAGTCGCTCGCGGCTGCGCAGCACCTCGGCGAGCGTCTCGTCGCCGGCGCTCTCCAGCAGCAGGGCCTGCCGGCCGCCGACGTGCAGCGGGCCTTCGATGAGCCGCACCAGGCGGGGACCGGTCAGCCCGGCCAGCACCCCGGCCTCGTCGGCGATCCGGCTGCCGGCAGCGTCGTCGATCGCTACCTTCAGCACCCGGGTAGCCTCCGGGCCCGAGCCGCCCGCCGTCAGGTCGGTGACCAGCAAGCCGACCGCGGTGGAGCCGGCGCCGAGGCGGCGGACCAGCTGGAACCGGCCGTCGATCACCTCCCCTGGAGTGGCTTCCAGCGGATCGGTCACATCCTCGGGCGGGCCGGCCAGCGCCTGCTCCGCGTCGGCCAGCCGCTCCAGGAAGGACCGCACGTCCGGCAGCCGCTCGCTCACCGCGGGCCGGGTGGCCTCCAGCACCAGGGCGCGGACCGCAGGGGGCACCTGCGGCAGGTCAGCCGCCAGGTCCAGGCCATCGTCGCGGTGCAGCCGCTCGCGAAGCGCAGCGCGGTCGGCGGCGGCCGGGCGGCCGGCCAGCACGAAGTAGGCCAGCGCCCCGAGCGCGAACACGTCCAGCCGGACCCGGTCCGCGTCGCGGTTCCATACGCCTTCGGGCGCCTGGAAAGCCTCGGCCAGCCGCCGGTCGACGTCCACCGCACCGGGCCGCATCAGGATGCTCGGCTGGCCTGCGGCCGCGCTGGTCCCGTCGGCGGCGCTGGTCCGGTCGGCGGCGCCCATCAGGCCGGTGACCCCGCTGGCGGACAGCCCGGTCAGTGCTGTGCCCGTTGCCGCACCGGCGCTCTGCCAGTCACCCACCAGGACCTGCAGCCCGCCGTCCGGCAGCGGGCGGACCGACACGGCGTGCGGGGTCAGCCCACGGTGCACGACCCGGTTCCCGTGCGCGTAGGCCACCGCTTCGGCGACCTGCCGCAGCAGGGAGAGTTGTTCCGCGGCTGGCAGGCTGCCCGCGTGGTCGGCCAGCCACAGGTCGAGCCGCTGGAACCGGTCATCGAACGGGTAGACCAGGCCGACGCCGAGGTCGCTGTCCACCAGGTCCCGCGGGCGCAGCAGGCGGTCGCTGGCCAGCCGTGACATGATCCGGTACTCGTGCTCAGCGACCTGGCGGACCTTGGCCCGGGTGGTCGCCGTGGCACCGGGCGGGGTGACCAGGAACCGGATCCGGCCGCGCTCCGTGGCGGCCACCCGGTGGAACGCCGGCCAGTCCTGCCAGCCGTCACCCTCGCCGAGCGGATCCTCGTCGATCACCCAGGACCCGGCCGCACGCTGGCGGCGCTGGACGATGCCGATTCTCTGCATCAGCGCGGCGATGATGTCGTCCCGGTTGGCACCGACTGACTGGTGCGGTGTGGGGGGCTCCAGCAGCCGTTCGGCGATGCCGGGCAGCCCGGTTTCGTGCTCCTTGCCGTCCAGGCCGAACAGGTCTATCCGCGAGGCAGGCGGCAGCAGGCACCGGATGCCGGGGTGATGGAGGAAGACGGACTCCTGCACGAACGGCACGACGGTCCGGGCATCGGGGATGCGGGCACCGGTCTCCTGCGCCCAGTGGATCAGCTCATCCTGGAGCTTGCCGGCCAGCCGCTGCGCCTTGCGCCGGGCGAGCTTCAGCGGGGAGTCCTCGGCGCGGTGCCCGTCCCGCCGCCAGGTGAGGTCGTCCCCGCGCAGGGTGCCGGAGTAGTACTTCAGCTCGACCAGGTGCAGGCGGCGGCGGCCGAGGACCACCAGGTCGACCTCGTGCCACTTGCCCTGGCCGTCGCGGAACTCCAGGTTCGACCAGGCACGGAAGGGGGCGTTCTTCGGCAGCAGGGCACGGATGATGTTGAGACCTTCGGCCTCGTACGTGAACTGGGAGGGGGTCACCTCAACCCAGCGCTGGACGTTTGCCACCCGGTCCCGTCTCCTCTGATCTGCTGGCGGTCTACTCCGGCCGGCAGATCCTCCGACGTCATACTGCCAGCAGCCGCTGTGAGCTGCAGGCGTCGCGATCAGCGTCTCGTGCAGTCAGGCTCCTAATGAGACCACTGGATGGTGTCCTGCTGCCGGAACGAGCGGGCGAAGGAAATCCAGCGCCGCCCCTCTCCGGAGTTCTTCGTGGAAGGGCTGATTGCGGTAGCCGCGAAGGCATCCGTAACAGGAGGTTTCTTCTCCGCAGTCGCACCGGGTGACCCGCGTCAGCGCTGCCTCCAGCACCTCGTCGAACGAACGGGCAATGCGGATCGCGCTCCCAGCCCCGCCGGGCACCGCGTCGAAGATCACCAGCGAGGTCCTGCCTCCTGGCGTTGGGTACAGAGTGCCATCGATGTCGTCCCGGCTGATCTGCAGCCGCTCTGATACTCCTTCCAGCAGGGCATAAAGGGTTGACCTCCAGTGGCCGTTCACCGCGAACGGCGCAGCGAGTGAGTCGAACGACATGGCAACGATGTCGGTCTCATAACGGTGGGCGAGTGCCCGAAGTTGAAGCGGGCCAGTGCAATCCCGGTCCCGCAGCAGGTGTGGATGCTTGCCAGGTACTTTCGGCCGGACGGGAGTTCCCCAGCCACACCAGTCACAGATGAGATAGCCACCCCGGTTCGGGCCTTCCGAGACCGCGATGAGCTGGCCACGTGATCCAGCCCGGGTCGTTACCGTCCCGCCGTTGGCCAGTTGCCAGGTCGTCTCCTCGACCTCGGTGGCTAGTGACAGGACATAGGTCGTGCCGTTCCAGCTTCGCCGGGGTGGCGACATTCCGGGTCGCTTGGTGTCCCGCTGCGCCACGAAGCCGAATTCGGGCACGCAGTAGCGACGAGGAGTTCCCGTCTGACGGACGGCACAGGAGGGGCAGATCGGGTCGAGGGGCTCATCGCTTTCGCGATACCCCCCGCAAGCCGGGCAGACGGCGTAGTACTTGCTGATCAGTTCGCGATCCGGCAGCCGGTAGACGCCTCCGGAGGTCCAGAGGAGCGCCCCTGCCACGAGCTCAGCGCCTGGGGCGAACTCGTAGATGGCCGAGGACAGGTCACGAGACAGGTCGAGCTTGCTTCCTATCCGGCTATCGGCGTACTGGGTCCTGAGTTCGACGGTGTCGGTGGGGAATCCGTATTTGGGAAGGACGTTGCGGTTTGCCAGGAAATTGAGAAGGTTACGCTTTGTCAACGTGTTGATCGTCTTCTCGTATCGGTCAACAAGGAAGCCTTTGCGATCTCGCACGGCCTGAATCCGCCGCTCTTCGAACGCATCGACGTCCGCAGCGAGTTCCACCTGGATCTGCTCAAGCAGGTCCGCGAGTTCCCGCACCCACGTTCCGGTCGCCAGGCCGATCTCGGCCTGGACAGACTCGGGCAGGACCCGGGACAGTGACCGTTGGACGTCGTCAGGTACCGGGGTCAGAAAGCCCGGCACGCGCTGGCTCGGCGGTGCGGTGTTCCCGGGACCGGGCAGGAAGAACTCCCCGGCGTAGCGCCACTCTTCGCCGGTGAGCTTCTTGTAGTGCCGGAAGAACGCGGCCAGGGCAACGGAATGAGCATGCCGCCGGTCGATGCGTTCGTTGGCCAAGGGCACATAAGGCGCGCGCACTTCGCCGGCCACCATGGTGGCCGGGTCCTGGTACCGGGACAGGTCGTGCGACCGGCGCTGCGCATAAGTCACGATGAGGGCAGCCGAATCAGTGCGCCGGCCAGCGCGGCCAGCCCGCTGCACGTAGTTTGCGGTGGTGGGAGGCATGTTGCGCAGCACGACTGACTGAAGTTCCCCGACGTCAACCCCGAGCTCGAAGGTGGTGGAGCAGGAGAGCGCGTTGATTTCGCCACGGACGAAGCGCTGCTGTATCTCCGCCGCCTCGACACTGGTCAGCTGTCCCGTGTGCTCGCTCGCGCTGAGCGGTACCGGGTTGAGTGACCTGTAGAGGTACCGGTAGTGATCGTCATCTTCCCCGGCCGCGGGAACTGAGTGCTTTTCCAGGGTTCCAGCGCAGCCTATGGTGGCGCAGACTCCCCTGACCGACGCCGCGGCCAGGCGGCGGCATTGCTGGCAGCGGTACATCACGTCGGCCGGACCGACCGGGGAGAGCCTCAGCCAGGCGTGATCCACCTGCCGGACGATGCCGAGCCGCCCATCCTGGGTAGTTGCCAGCCAGCCATCCCGAAGGCTTTCCAGGAAACGCCAGCATCCATGCAGCACATCGCGGGGACTGGCAGAGCTGTCAGCTGCCCCCAGTACCCGGGCGACGTAATCGAGCCGCCTGTTGATGCCTCGCGTCGGCAGCCAGCTGAGGACTTTGCGCTTCGGCTCAGCCGCCTCGGCGCGCACATAGATAGGGCCGCGCCGCGGATCGAAGTTCTCATCGCGGGGGTCCACTCCGTCGGGCATCGTGACAGCACCCTGCTGCCGCAGGCTCCGGGCCAGTTCGCCGAGCAAGTCCCACGATTCCTGGTCGCTTAAGCCGAGAGCGGCAAGCCCGGCCGGAAGCTGCCAGCTACGTTCGCGCCCGAGTTCGACGCGGAGCAGGCCCCGCCCCTCCAGTGACTGACGATCGTCCGTAGCAACCATTTCCATCATCAGCCACAGAGCGGTCTGCCGCTGGCGCTCCTGCCTGGACATGCGTCTTTCGAAAACGTGCGCGGCGTCAGCCGCTCGCACCAGGTAGTAAGCGACATCATCAACGTGGGCAGCCTCGTCGGCGGCGGCGCGGGACAGAGCTTCGAGAATGAGGCGCCGATGCTGGATGGCCTGGTAGCTGGTCTCCAGGTAAGGCGCGAAGAAGGCTGCCGCTTGACGGCTGTCGCTGAACAGCAGCAGCTTGCGTCCCTGTCCGGGCTGATCAGCCGCCACCTCGCTGTCCGCCGGGGGAAGCGACTGATAGAGAGCAGTAGTGAGCACTGATGCGGCGGCGTCCCCACCGGTTTCAAACTGGCGGACCATGGCGGTACCGCGCGCACCGCAGGACAGGCAGCCAGAGACGGTGTCCTGTGCGGTGGAAAGCCGCCACACCCGCCACAGCAGGGTCCCACCGCAAGCGCCAGCCGTGCAGATCGTGGTTCCGGCCGGATGGAGAGCGCCACAGGCAGCACATAGAACGGCGTCGTCAGCATCGAGAGAGCGGCCAGCTTCCTCAAGAGTCTCGTCGTCCTCGTCCACGACCGCGGGTGTGTCCCCGGCGAGCAACCAGGTCCGGCGGTCCGTGGGACGTTGCCGTGGCCCGAAGATCAGCCCGTCCGGGGTATGCCGCACGGAACCAGACAAGTACACGGCACCGCAACGTTTGCAGGCAGCGAACTCGAACATGGCCGCCGAGCAGGTTCCGCACGTTTCCCGGCGGGCGAGGGAAACATGTGGCCCCGCCTTGGACAGGCAGGTGTAGGCCCCTTCACTCGCCCGCGCGAACAAATGGTAGCGGGCCGACAGGACGGGTGATCCCGAACTATCGCGCAGCCGGGATCCCGCCGTCACGAGAGCTGCCAGCGCCTTGCCCTGGTCGATGCCTGGGGCGAATAGCTCGGCGGCGAGATCAGCGAACATACGCGGGCGGCCCGCGAGCAGCCTCCTGAGTTCAGCGATCCGCCGTTCATGAGCGAACGTGGTTGCCGCATCGCCATGAATGGCCACGCCGTGTGCTCCGGCTAGACGCAGTAGCTCGGCTGCCGGGTCATCGGAGTCTGCGATGGAAAGGTAAGCGGCCGGCTCAAAGGGTCCCCAGAACGGCCCTTCTGGCATGTCCCGCCTGGTTGCTCGTATCAGGTCTTGCCGGGTTTCGTCATCGGGGAGCCAATCAAAATCTGCGTCGAACAGCCGGCGCGCAAACTCGGTTACCGAGCGAGGCTCGTCTCCCATGGTCGCGCTGGTGGCGATGCATCGTAGCGGCCGCCCTTCGGCTACCCGATCGCGGAGACGGCGGAGCAGCATGGCGAGTTCTGCTGCCTTCGCCCCGTCATAGACGTGAGCTTCGTCAACGACGATGAAGCTCCAGTGCCCGCCGTGGGCACCCTCGAACAGATCGATGTCGGCAGGGCGCAGCAGCAGGTATTCCAGCATCGCGTAGTTGGTGAGGAGGAGGTGCGGTGGCGCCGCCCGCATTTCTGCCCGGCTCAGGAACTCGTTGGGCAGCCTCGGCTCCCCGGGATTCAAGACAGCGAACTTTTCCGCTGCCTCCTGGGCGGTGTGCGGGGTGTCTCCCACATACCGGCCGAAGGTGATGTGCGGGGCGTGCGCGAGTACCTGCCTGAGCCTCTTGATCTGATCGTTGGCGAGCGCATTCATGGGATAGAGCAAGAGAGCACGCACGCCTGGGCACAGCGTCCCGCGGGCCTGTTCCGCGGACAGTGCATCCAGGATGGGCAGCAGGAAGCTCTCAGTCTTACCGGAGCCTGTTCCGGAGGCCACGATGACATTGCGTCCCGCGGCGATCTTGCGGATAGCCTGCTCCTGGTGGAGGTAGAGCGGCCGGCTCATCGGCACGGCGGGGCCTGCAAGGCTCTGGAAGGCAGGATTCAGGGCTCCGCAGGCGACCAGCTCAGCAAGAGTTGCGCCGTGCGCGTACGGTGGCGCGGATTCCAGCAGCGGCCCCTTGGTCAGCAAGCTGCGGGAGATTTCCATATCGAGGGCGGCCGCGAGGCGGACGTCGCGGACTGGCAGCAGGGACCTGAGGTATCTCCGGTAGCCGTCGATGATCAGTTCGCTGGTCGCCAGCGGGTTGAAGCTGGAGGTCATGCCGGTTCCTCTGCGAATCGAGCGCGTTCTGCGCCTGCGATAAGGGCTTCCGCGAGCACCAGGTCGATGCTGGCCATGTCCGGTGCCCGTCGCGCGAGATCGGTCCAGCGATCCCGCCAGCCACGCTCGAATGACCGGCAAGCCTCTTCACCGCGTGCCGCGATACGCGCCACAAGTGCCAGTGACGCGGACATGGCAGGCAGCGCGAGCCATCCGCCCTTCCCCTCGGGGTGGCGCCGGGCCGCGATCTGCGCGACTGCGGCCCGGTAGGGGGAGGCAGCCACGAGGCGCTCCGCGGAGCGGACGATGGAGGTTGCGTCTCGTGCGGCTCTGGCGAGTTCGGGCCTCCTGCGCGCATCGAACATCTGCCGGGCTGCGACCGCCCGGGTGTCCGCGTCGAGAAGGGTCTGCGGTACCACGGCTGCGGCCTGCCACACGGCCTCGACCTGCTCGGCCGAGAAGACCGCCATCCGCTCGGCGTCTGGCCCGAACTGGCCGACCTGGGCGGAAGGGTCGCCATCACCAAGAAGCACAGCGTCGAGATTCGGGCCGCACTGGGCCAGCGCGGCATCGACGAGGCCTGCCGAGAGGTCCTCGCCTGGGCGGGCAGGCTCTGCGAGGAGGCGGCTGCTGAGCACTGCGGCCGCAGCCGGGACGGTACTCCACAGCCGTTCGGCTGTCCGCGTCTCACCCTCAAGCACCGGCCGCGCTGTGGCAAGCCCGGTGGTAATCAGGCCGACGACACAGGCTCCGGAATCAAGCCCGGAGTCGAGCAGCCCGGTAATAGCCAGCCCGGGCTGATCGCGAAGCACTGCTGAACAGCGCTCGCGAAGATTGGCAGGCGCGCCGCTTGCAATCAGATCGCCGGCCAGGTGGATGAGTCTCCACAAGCGTTCCACCCGGCGGGGAAATGCGGGCAACTCGCTTTCCCCGGCCAGGAACCTGGAAAGGGCATCTTCCTCAGGGTCCGTGCTGACCGGGATGCCCGGGGCGTCACACGTATAGGCATTGAGGCTTGGCCAGTCAGGCCAGTCGGTGACGGTCCATGGGTCCTCCACGCGCAGGAAGACGCGAAGCGGGCCTGCCGCACACACGCTGAGCGGGAGCTGGACCACCCCATCTCCGGGGACTGGCAAGATGACCGGCGCGCGCCATGGCGCGCGTGCCAGGTACAAGCCGGCTGTCAGCCCATCGACCTGCGCGCAGTCGCGGATCCTCAGCTGGCCAGAGTCAAGCTCGGCCCCGGTTGCCAGCCGCCGGGGGCGCACGAAACCCACGGGCATCGCACTCTGCCCCCAGGGCAGGAACAATTCCGCGCGACCATGATGCGCCACGGTCTCGCTGGCACGAGTCAGGTCGTAGCCAGTGAGACCAGGGGCCTGCTGGCCGCTTGCCGGGACCGTCTGAATTCGCTGCGCTCCGGCCCACACTTCGAGGTCGGCCTTGACCACGGTTCCGGGGGCACGGACAAGCAGACGGCCGAGATCCGCTACCGTCTCGGTTGCGGCATATATCGGCGCGGCCGTCCAGGTGCCGGCGCCCGCGCCCGCACACAACAGATCCACATGCGGTGGCGTGATGACGACAGGCTCCGTCTCGGCGTCGGCGCGGAATTCCAGCACGCGGGCACGGTCGGAAGCGCCGAAGCTGAGCCGGCCAGGATTCACCGCCGCCCCTACAGGAGCATGGAGTTCAACGTCCCCCGGCTCCAGGCCGCTCACTCTGAGGGCACGGACAGGCGGCCGGTAACTGACCGAAATGCGCTCAGCAATGAAGATCGTCCTGCGCATCCCACGACCCAGCGGACCGCGCACCGTGATGTCGAACGCTCCCAGGATCGGCCTGGGCACACCGTCCCAGATGTCGGCTACGTCGGCCTGGTCAATCTCACGGGACACGAGAGGCGGACCTCCCGCCGCGGGCCGGATGTCGAGATGCCAGCGAATCACCGAGTCGGGCGTATCAGGTAGCCAGAGTTGTGGCGGTTCCGCATGAACCGGTGAGCCGTAGGGCGTGGCCAGCCCCGGAAGCGGCTCGCTGAGGAGGAGGCGAGGGCGCGGGTAACCCTGCACAACATGCGTTGGGCAGCCTTGGAGTGACAAAGAGCGGACATCCTCCAGGGAAGCGAGTTGCAACTGCCAGCCTTCCCACCCGAAAGGCACCGGAGTCTCCATGATCGTGTGTAGTTCACCGACCGCCGCGAGCTCACGTTCTGCAGGGTGCAGGATCCAGAGATGGTCGGGGGGCAGGGGAAGCTGTGCCGGGAGGCGCCTGCCGTCATCCGTGAAGAAAAGGATGGGGTCCGAGGGCCGGACGACGTCCAACTCGCTGACGTGGTCCCAGCCGACCAGCGAGACGTGGACGGTACGCACCGGCCGGGCAAGCGGGTGAGCAGTCTCCGGGGCGGACTCGGCGGACCCAACCCATTGCGCGCGGCTCCGCACCGTCACTGGATCGCCGTCTGCCGTCACCCGCCAGGTCGCGACTCCATCGGGCGCTTCTCCGACAGCCGGCAGGATCACCTGCACGCCTACCCCGTATGGATCAAGGGCAATGCGTGGACGTGGCTGGGACCTGCGCGCCTTGATCTCACTTCGCCGCGACGTGGGCTGGTCGAGGCCCTGCTCCGCAGCTTCACGGCGCGCCGCGTCGACTATGCGGGCCGGGAGCCGGACGCCGTCCAGGTCCGGATCAGCGTAGGCAAGCCGGTCCAGCAAGTCCAGGCAGCGGTCGACCACGTCCAGCGCGTAATCCCCACCATCGGTGAGGAACCGTCTTGCCGGAACGTCCAACTCCGACAAGCGCAGTCTCCGGCCCGGTGCGGTCGCCCAGGCCAGGAAACTCTCCGCGTCCATGCCAGGATCAAGCCGACGGCGGGAAAGGAGCAGGCTGAAGTAATCGCCCAGGCAGTACGTGGGGATACCAGCATGCATGAGGATTGGCCCAACGAATGGCAGCGGCAGCTCGGGGAACGTCGCCATCCCTAGGCGGTCGACGGCCGTGTTGAATGCGCGCCCCCAGATTCCCTGGTCCTGCGACGTGCCCTGGAAGCCTGTCGTGTCCCACAGCGCGGGCCAGTAGGTTCCGCCCTGATAGCGGGTCGCTGCCACCCCGGCCATGGCAGCTGCCAGGCAAGTCGGCCACCGCAGCAAGAGCGATTCGCCTTCAAGCCGCGGATCGTGCAGCTTGCCGTATTGACGGCCGAGAACCATTGCGACCTGGTCGGTCCGATGAGGAGGGAGATCAGCTTCCGCGACGAGGGACGCGCTCCTCAGCAGCGGTCCCCATGAGTCTTCGCGCCAGCGGAGCAGTTCCCGCATGGTGACTTTGCGCGGGCCGACTGTGTTGCTGCTCATGGATTCACCCGCGTCTTGCTGCTCAACGCCGTGGCGACTGGAGTCCGACATGCCAACCCACCCGCTAGGACCTTCCGGGAGCATCCTGAGACTCGCACACATATGGGGCGCTTCGAAAGTCTCACGGGTTTACCTATCCGCTACGCTGCCTGCGGTTGGTAGTAGCCCGCCTGCGAGGACAGCAGACCGCGTAGCTGTTACTCAACGTTACTGAATCATCGCGTCTCGTGTCATCCCGCTGTCGCTGTCGCTGTCGCTGTCGCTGGCACTCGCCTCGATCCGGCTCCGCGGGCGGCACCAGGTGTGCGAGGGAGCTTTGTGCGTGACTCAACATGGTTCGCTACCCCATCAGCCGGCTTTCGTTTCTGGACCCACGAGTCCCGGATCATGTAGGCATGAATGGGCTGGGCTCGCCGGCGTAGGACACGTAGAGATGGTCCCGTGCCCGCGTGCAGGCCACGAACAGCACGCAGCGTTCCCGTTGCAGGTCCTGGGCGTGCGCGACGGCGTCTTCGCTGTCGGAAGTGACCGCCGCGGGCGCCGGGACCAGGCCATGCTCCACGCCGACCACCGCCACCGCCTGGAACTCCAGGCCCTTCATGCCGTGCATGGTGCCGGTCCGGACCGCCTGCTTGGGGCTCTGACCGGCCAGGGAAGCGGTCGGGATTCCGGCAGCTTTGAGAGCGTCGCGTGCTTCACGGGCTAGCTGGGTCGACCGGGCCGCCACCCCAATAGCGTGCGGCTCGATGCCGGTGTCCAGCCACGCCACGATCCGTTGGATAAGAGCGGTGAGCTCTTCTTCGCGGGTGCCGGCCTTGCGGATCTGCGGCCGCTGGCCGTGCATGGGGGACCGGTAGCCGAGCAGCGAGTCGACCTCGCCGTCCAGGCCGGCCACCGGGTCCGCCCCGAGCAGTGGCACCGCCCAGGCCAGGATTTCCTGGGTGGTCCGGTAGTTCAGGGACAATCGCCGGCTCCGCCCGCGTACCGCGATGCCGAGTCTGGACAGGGAGACCCGGTTGTCGTAGATGCGCTGATGCGGGTCGGCGGCGACGAACAGGTCGTCCGGGCCGGGCGCCACGGCGGCGCGGAGCAGCCGCCACTGGGCTGGATGCAGGTCCTGGGCCTCGTCCACGATGACGTGCCGGTAGCGGGCGGCCGACGCCTGCCGGAGCAGGGTGGTCGCCTCGTTGGCGAGCTGCAGATGGGTGGACTGGCGGGATGCGGCTAGCGCGGCGGTGACCTGCTGCGCGGCCTGCCAGACCTGGCTGCGCTGGGCCTTGGTGAGCGGCCGTCCCCGGCCGGTACGCAGGCAGGTCAGGTACGCCTGCTCGGTGTGCAGATCCTGGGCCAAGATGACCTGCTTCCATTCGTGCTGCAAGAACACCGGGGTGAACGGCAGCCCGGCGTCTCCGGCGGCCCGCGTCCACAGGGTGCGCACCGCCCGGTCATCGGTGACTCCTGGCGTGCCGCGGGCCTGCTTGACGATGCCGTACGCCAGCCGGTCCACGTTGATGACCTCGATGCGGCTCCTGACCGCAGAGTCCTCGATGAGGAGGGCAAGTTGCGCGTCGAGGGCTTCAGCGAGGTTCCGGGTATACGTGGTCAGCAGGATGGGCGCTGCCGCCTGGCCCGGTGCCGCAGCCTGGTGGGTCCCAGGCGCTGTTCCCGCGCGCGCTGCCAGGAAGGCCGCACGGTGCAGGGCGGTCACCGTCTTGCCGGTCCCAGCGCCGCCCGTCACCTGAGCCGGGCCGGCGTAGCTCGCCCGGTGCGCGATCTTGCGCTGGCTCGGGTGCAGGAACGTTCGCCAGGCCGCGAACGGGTGGGCGAGGATGCGCTGCAGCTCCTCCTGCCCGGACACGAAAGTGACCTGGCCAGGAGTGCGCTCCATGGCGGAGACCAGGTCGCCGGGATCCACCCGCTCGGGCGGCATGGCGGTGGGGAGAAGCTGGGCCACCTCGACCCACGCGTCTTCCACTGTCATCCCGCAGGCCAGCGCATACAGCGCGGTGTACTGGGCCTCGGGCAGCATCGTCTGCAGCGCTTCCAGATGCGTCTCGCTGCTGAGCAGCCGGACCAGCGGCAGGATCTGCGCGTCCACCCCGAGCCGGGTCAGATCAGCGTCGCTGACGTCGGCGAACAGCCGCTTGTCCTCCGGATTGGCGACTGCCTGCAGCGAGGGCTGCAGCTGCTGGATAGCTTCCTCGTCGCGGACCTCCAGCACGCCGAGGGCCTGGTTGACGCTGAACCGGTGGCTGGCCGCGTAGCTGATCGCCTTGTCATGCGGCAGGACGGTGATCAGGCAGTAGGTGTCGCCGCTGTCCGGGGCGACCACGACGCCGCGCCAGAAGCTGTCCACCCGGATGGTGCGGATCCGGTCGTCCCGGCTGTGCTGCAGTTTCTCCAGGTGCAGGCCGGCGTGGGTGTGTATGGCGAACTTGGTCATCGCCGACTCGACGGCGCTCTGGACGCTCTTCTCCAGTTTTGCGTACTCGGCCAGGAAGCCTTTCGCTATCGCCAGGCGCGCCACTCGCTATGTCCTCCTGTTGCCGGCTGTCCCCGAAGCTGGCTGCTCAAGCGGCATGCTAGACCGCTATGAGCACGGAGTGATACCACATGGAAAGATCCCGTTAGTAACGTCTGCCGTTTTTGCCAGGATGGTTCGGTCGCGGGCTGGCTGGACCGCAGCGCTTCCGGCCACGGATGTCCTCGCCGGTAGGTAACGTCCACCCTAGAACGGTGGGCCGGGCTGACCGGCGGTAGGCGGGCTGCAAGGGAGCGGGGTGCAGTGGGCCTGTTTGACGTTTCCACGCCCATGCAGTCGCGCCCTACTGGCCGTCACGCGAAGCCCTCTTCTGCGGACGATGTTCCGCGGGTACGGCCGGGTCCTCCCCGGCATGCAGCCCCTGAGCCAACGACAATCCCTGCCACCCGGCCCGGTCGTCCAGCCGCTGGCGTCCTCAGCGGGATCAGGCACCGCGGCTGGGTTCCGGCTGGCGCTTCCGTTGAGATTGCCGGGCTGGTCATCCCCGGCGGCATGCTGTACCTCGGGGAGGAGCTACCCGCCGTAAACGGCAGCGGCCGCGACCCTGCCTTGATCGATCCGTATTTGCCGGTGGATCTCCGTGACCCCGACTGGTCCGGTTCAACGGTCCAGGGCTGGCCGTCCTACTCCCGCCTGTCCGCACCGGCCCGGGGTGCTTATCTGGTCTGGCTGGCAGGTGGGCGATCGCACCCTGGAGTTCCGATCAGCTGGGTCTTCTTGTTCTTCTACGGCCTGGAACGGCATGCCATCGTCGACGCCGCCGAGGAATGGCCGGCCCGTCAGGACCGGCCGCTCATCGCCGCGGAGGTCCGCCGACTGCTGGGCATCTATGGCACGGACGCCGCGTTCCGTTCCTGTGCTGCACGATTCCTGTCGCTGATCCAGGCGCTTGACGCAACGGTGGATCTGACCGTCAGTACACCGCCGCGCGAATCCGGGAACGGCATTTTCCCGGACCAGCTGCGCATGGGCCTGGGCCAGTTTGCTGCGGCGGGGAAGCCGGTTCCCGCCGACTGGGCATTCTCCTGGGCCATCTTCCATCCCCAGCTGCAGTTGGCGGCCGCGGCCCAGCCCTGCCCCGACGAATTTGAACGGCTGTTCTGCGCCCGGTACATCGCGCGCTACGGCGCGGGCCTGCGAGTGCAGCCGGCCAACGTCATGCTGTGCCACGGCTACCACGCGGCGAGCCTGGGAATAGGCCAGGTGCGGCTCTCCAGCGGGGTGCCCGAAGTGCTGGCACTCCCAGCACCCACCCGCGAGCTGGATTCGCTGATCGCAGAATGCGCCCATGCGCTCGACGCGTACCGCCGCTACCTCGGGTCCGATCCGGATACCAGGACGAAACGCACCGCTACCGCGCTGCTTCCACCTGAGCTGGCCGACCACCTCGACCCTGACCTGGTGCGCCTCACGGATTGGGCGGAGGGACAGCTCAGCCAGCAGCACCAGGTGGTGGTGGACGGCCGTGCCATGCTTTCGTTCTGGCCCGGTGCGGATGCCAGGCAGTCCGTCAGTCCACTCGCCCCGGCAGAGGCCGCTGTCCTTGGACAGCTTCTCGGTGCGCACGGCATCGGTGTGGAGCCCGATGTCCGGCTGAGCAGCCCCGTGCCGGGCGCCGGGCCGGTTGTCCTGTTCCGGACGTCTCCCGGACAGCCTGCCGGTCCGGGTGCGGCGTACCAGCGTGCCGCGCTCGCGGTGCGCCTCGGCGCGGCGACCGCCCTTGCTGACGGGCCTCCTTCCGAGCTGCAGTTGGCCCAGTTGCGCACCTTTGTCAGGGCAGCCACGGGCCTGACCGGGCCGGAACGGGCGCGGTTGGAGGCTCACCTGACGTGGCTGCTGGCGGCCCAGCCGAGCGCGGCCGGACTGGACGAGCGCCTTGCTGCCGTGGATCAGGCTGAGCGTGAGTCGATCGGGGAGTTCCTGCTCGCGGTGATCACGGCTGACGGCGGTATTTCGGCGGCGGGCATCCAGGCTCTGGAGAGGGCTTTCCGCCTGCTCCGGCTGGATTCGGCCGCGGTTTCCGGCCGTGTCCAGGCGATCGTGGCTCCCACAGCTCCCGAGGATCCCGCAGTTCCCGACGATGAGCCGGTGGTCGTGCGGCCAGCTACTGAGCCGCGGCCGGGCTTCGCTATCCCGTCGCCGCGGGTGTCGTCGCCCACGACAGATTCAGCCGCGCCCAGCGAGACCGCTGGCGCGGCCCCGCTGGAACTGGATGAGTCGGTGATCGCCGCCAAGAGAGCTGAAACCGACGCCGTATCGGCCCTGCTCGGATCGATCTTCGATGACGAGGGCGACGAGCCCGTGGATGCGGATACCGCAGGTCATCCGGAGGCAGGTGAAGAATCAACGGCCGGATTGGACCCGCCGCATTCCGCGCTCTTGCGGACGCTGGCGGAAGACGCCTCATGGGTCCTGGCCGATTTGGAAGCTGCCTGCGCCCAACTGGACCTGCTGCCGGAGGGCGCCCTCGATACCCTCAACGGGGCCGCGTTGGACCTGACGGGTGATCTGCTCACGGAGGGTGATGACCCGGTCCACATCAACCTCGAGATTGCCCGGGAGATGCTGGCATGAGCTCGACGACGATCCGACCGCGGGAACGCGACGCCATACTGCAGGCCCTGCGCGCAGGTGTTGTGCCGCGCATCGGCCAGCAGCATGTCCAGGTGGGGCGCGTCAACGAAGTTCAGGCGCTGCTGCAGGACATTGATCGGATAGCTGACGGCGGGGCGGCAATCCGGTTCGTCATCGGCGAATACGGATCCGGCAAGACATTCTTCCTGCACTTGATCCGGTCCATTGCGATGGAGCGCAGGCTCGTCACGATCCACGCCGACCTGTCCCCGGACCGCCGACTGCACGCGAGCGGCGGCCAGGCCCGGTCCCTGTATGCCGAGTTGATGCGCAACATGTCCACCAGGGCCAAGCCGGATGGCGGCGCCCTGGGCAGCGTGGTGGAGCGGTTCATCACCCAGGCCCTTGCCCAGGCGAAGAAGGCCGGTACCGACCCGGAAACCGTCATACATCAGCGCCTCGCCGATCTGTCCGAGATGGTTGGCGGGTATGACTTCGCCGAAGTCCTCGCTGCCTACTGGCGCGGGCATGACTCCGGCGACGACAAGCTGAAGAGCGACGCGGTGCGCTGGCTGAGAGGAGAGTTCTCCACCCGAGTCGACGCACGCGCCGCGCTTCGCGTGCGGACCATCGTGGACGACGCGAACTTCTACGACCAGGTCAAGATGATGTCCCGGCTGGTGCGCATGGCCGGATACGCGGGCATGCTCGTTTGCCTGGACGAGATGGTGAACCTGTACAAGCTGGCGAACACCCAGGCGCGCACCGGCAACTACGAGCAAATCTTGCGAATACTTAACGACAGTCTCCAGGGCAATACCGCTAACCTCGGTTTCTTGTTCAGCGGCACCCCGGACTTCTTGCTCGACACCCGTCGCGGCCTGTACAGCTACGCTGCGCTGCAATCCCGGCTCGCGGAGAACACCTACGCGACGAATGGCCTGGTGGATTACACCGGGCCGGTGCTGCGGCTGGGAAACCTGGCGCAGGAGGATTTCTACCTGCTGTTGACCCGGTTGCGGCACGTGGCGGCCGGCGGGAATCCGGACGCGTATCTGGTGCCTGATCGGGCACTCACCGCGTTCATGACACATTGCTCGAGCCGGATTGGCGACGACTACTTCCGGACACCCCGGAGCACGATTAAGGAGTTCGTGAACCTGCTCGCGATCCTCGAGCAGAACCCTGGGACGGACTGGGCGTCGCTCATCGGGAGCGTGAACATCCAGCGGGAGCAGAACCCTGATCTCCTGCCGCTTCCGGGTGAAGACCTGGCCGCATCGCCCGGAACTGCCTCGGGCGGGGACGTTTCCGCCGGGCCTGCGAATGGCGTGCCAGCGGGATCCCAGGCAGGCCAGCCGGTTCCGCTGGCCGGCGGCGGAGACGATGACCTCTCTACCTTCCGGCTCTGAGTTGACTCTCCCACCGGCATCCGGAGCGTCTCCGTTCGACCAGCTTCATCCGCGGATCCAGCGCTGGATATGGGATCAGAAGTGGCACGAATTGCGCGATGCGCAGGTGCGCGCGGTCAGCCCGATCCTGGGTGGCCAGCAGGATGTGATCATCGCCGCGGCGACCGCCTCCGGGAAGACGGAAGCGGCGTTCCTGCCCATCTGCTCGGCTCTCCTGGCCGAGGGTGAATCAGCACAGCGGGCCGGTCGTTCATCCGCTCAAGCCACCGCCAGCCCGCAGGCAGGCGTGAATGTTCTCTACGTCAGCCCGCTCAAGGCCCTCATCAACGACCAGTACGGGCGCCTTGATGCCCTGTGTGAGCACCTGGACCTGCCGGTGCACCGCTGGCATGGAGACGTGGCAGGCTCGCGGAAAGCGAAGCTGGTCCGCAATCCGGACGGTTTGCTGCTCATCACCCCTGAGTCGCTCGAGGCCCTCATGGTGGTGCACGGGCCGAAGATCGGGCACTTGTTCGGCGGGCTCCGCTACGTGGTCATCGACGAACTGCATTCCTTCATCGGCCGTGAACGTGGCGCCCAACTGCAGTCATTGCTGCACCGGGCGGAACTCACCATCCGGCGCCGCGTGCCGCGTATTGGGCTGTCCGCCACCCTCGGCGACATGGCCATGGCAGCAGCCTTCCTGCGTCCCGGGCAGGGAGACCGGGTGCACTTGATCGTCGCTGGGAATGACGAGGACGCACCGGCCCGGCTTCAGGTGCGCGGCTATGAATCCGTTCCGGTGAAAAGGGTGCCTCCAGCACGCGGCAAGGCAGCCCGTGGCGGGGCAGCCAACGCTGGCGGCGAATCGGAGGCAACCGACGGGGAAGAGGCGGGTTCGCAAGATGAGGTCACCGGTGATCAGCTCGCGATCGCCGACCATTTGTTCACGAAGCTGCGCGGCTCGGACAACCTGGTCTTCGCCAACTCCAAGAGTGAGGTGGAGACGTACGCCGACCTACTCCGCCGCTGCTCCGATCGGGCCAACGTGCCGAACGAGTTCGTTCCGCACCACGGCAGCTTGTCCAAGGACCTGCGGGAAGATGCCGAGGCGCGGCTCAAGGACCGGACCAAGGCGGCCACAGCCGTGTGTACCTCCACGCTGGAGATGGGCATCGACATCGGCTCCGTCTCATCCATCGCCCAGGTCGGCGCTCCCTACAGCGTGTCGAGCCTGCGCCAGCGTCTGGGCCGGTCGGGCCGACGGGGCGAGTCGGCCACCCTGCGGATCTACATCGGGGAAGAGCAGGTCACTCCGCAGACTCCGCCCCCGGATGCCCTGCGCAGCCAGTTGGTGCAGAGCATCACCATGGTCGACCTCCTGCTGCTGCGCTGGAACGAGGCACCCGACTCCGGCGGGTTCCACCTGTCCACCCTGATCCAGCAGCTGTTGTCGCTGATGGCCCAGCACGGAGGAGTCTCCCCGCTGCAGGCGCACCAGGCGCTGTGCAGCACCGGCCCGTTCAGCCGGGTGACGGCCGACATCTTTGCCAAGCTCCTGCGCGCGCTCGGCGCTGCTGACCTGATCACCCAGGCGAATGACGGGCTGCTGCTGCTCGGCCTCACGGGTGAGCGGATCGTCAACCACTACAGCTTCTTCACTGTCTTCCACACCACGGACGAATACCGTCTCATCGCCCAGGGCCGTACCCTCGGGACCTTGCCGGTGGGCTATCCGTTGCTACCCGGATCGCTGCTCATCTTCGGCGGCCGGCGCTGGAAGGTCCTGGAAGTGGATGCGCGGGCCAAGGTCATCGAACTCATTCGCTCCTCGGGCGGCCGGCCACCGGGATTCACCGGGTTGGTCGGTGAGATCGCTGACCGGGTCCGCCAGGAAATGCTCACCATATACGGCAACAGTGATGTGCCCGCTTACCTGGATCCTGCGGCGGCTCGTTTGCTGGCCGAGGGCCGGGCCATTTTCCACAGGTTCGGATTGGCTGCTGATCAGCTACTGGCCTGGGGAGGGGACACGCTGATCTTCCCCTGGTGCGGGGACCGCATCATGTCCACCCTTGCCGCAGCTCTCACGGCCACCGGCGTAGAGACGGGGCAGGACGGGGTCTGCCTGACCCTGACCGGCACCAGTCCCGCCGAAGCAGCGCCGCGGCTACAGGCGCTCGCCGAACGCTTCCCCGACCCACTCGCACTCGCCAGCAAGGTGAAGGACAAGGTCGTAGAGAAGTACGACGAGTTCTTGAGCGAGGAACTGCTGGACATTGCCTATGCCGCCCGCGGTTTCGACATCGAAGGCGCTCGCCGGGTTCTCGCGAGCTTGCTGCGTCAGCAAACGGGTGAGGCGGCCGCGGAAGGTGCGCTCGGTGCAGGCCAACCGCTCGAACCAGAGGCTGTCGCCGCCGATGGCGCCGAATCCCGCGATTCCCGTGGCACCGGCGGACAGGTAACGGCACTCATCGCAGAGCTTGTTGAACTGGGCTGCGAGGACCCGGCGATCGACTGCGAGGTATCGGACCCGGCGACCGGCCAGAGGCTTACCATCGCAGAGGCATGCTGGCCAGAGGGCTTGCAGCCCGGCCAGGGCAGCCCGGTGCTCCTCGAACTCGATCCGGAGGAGGCCAACCTCACGCGGCTCAAGGAACTTGGGTACGAGGTCTTCACGTCCATCGAGTCGCTTCGCGGCCATGTCCGTGGCCGCGTCGGGTAAACCGCAAGCCTGGAGTTGGAGTTCCCTGCTCCGCTGGAAGCCGAGGCATCGGCAACGCGTGAGCGACGGCTGCGGCCATGACCGTCGCGCCGGTGTCCAGGCCGGCTTTCGGGAAGCGATGGCGACAACCATGCCCTCATGGGCCTGAACGGCACTCAGTGGTAACGAGAGATACCCAGGGAATGACTGGAGTGCACGACGGCGGATCCGTGGCCGAGGCTCCCGCAGGGCGCCGGTCGCGCCAGTTGGCCAGGCGGTCCCGCAGGGTGGAGTTCACCCTGACCGATGAGGAGTTCGGCGAGCTGGCCGCTGCAGCGGCACGAGTCGGGCTGGCACTGCGCGAGTTTCTCGTCCGGCAGGACCCGGCCTGGCTGGCCGACGAGCTGCTGCGCCGGCACCGACCCGCTGGTCGCCGCGCGGCTACAAGCGGCGGCCGGAGCGGATCGGGTCGGACTGGTGGATCTGTCCGGATTGCTGCGGGAGCTGGACACGGCAATCTGCCCCCGCGGCTATATCGAGTACGGCGCTGCCTCTGGCTATGCCTGCGGCATCGACAAGGTCCTCGACCAGGTGGAAGAACCGATTGCGGAAGGGTTCCCGGACGCTGCCCGCCGCGGCGGTGCACTCGCCGGCATTGGCTCGACGTGGCTCGGGCCCGAGCCTAGCCTGGCAGCACCCCGCCGACGCCATCCCCATCCTTCAGCAGGAGATTCTGCACGTCATCGAGGGCGCCAAGCGCTCCGCCTACCACGTCGGCGCTGATCTGGCCAAGGAGCTGCGCGGTTATGCCGAACGCGCCGACCGGTCCGCCGAATTCACCGCGTGGATACGCGAGGTACGGGCCGACAATGCCCGGCGCCGGGCTCTGCAGAACGAATTCGACACCGCACGGCTGCCGCGGTAGCCGCCATCCGGCTCCGGGCGTCGCTACGTACCGCCGACGTGAGCCGCTCCAGGGGGGACCATGCGGTTCACGCCTTCCGGCCAGTGATTAGGTGGTTGGCCAGCTCTTGCGCGGACCGGGCGGCCACCAGCGCGCCCGGTGCCAGCGCCCACCATTGCAGGGTCGAGCGGCCGAACCAGATCAGCGCTCCGGCGAACCGGCAGGCCAGCACATCCTCCGCGTCCCGGATGGCCGCCTCATATCCATCCCGGCCTGATCCGGCATCCGCATCTCCCCAGGGCACGTCCGCCCACACCAGCCGTCCGCGCTGATCACCGCACACCCCGGTCCGTAACGAGAGCCCGCGCACCACCAGCAGACCTCGCCCGTGCTCGCTCCCAGGCTCGTCGAGAACCCGTGGCCCATCCGCCGCTCCGCCATCGGCCACTGCCACCCGCAGCACCGCAACGTGCCAGGTGATCTCCACGGCGAACCAGCCACCGCGTCCGCTGGCCGTATGCCGGATCGCGTTGCTGCGGTCCTCGCCACGACGCCGGGTTCGTGCCTCTCGCCAGCACCGGTGAGCTGACCATGATCACCGACACCAACGGCCGGTCGGCGCCCGCGGAACTGATCGCCGCAGCGAAGCGGTACATCGAGGCATCGGGATCGACGATCCCGCCATTCGAGCTGGCGCTCGCAGCCGCTCATGACGAGCAGTTGCGCAGCAAACTCCTCGCGTACTAAGACATCCGCCGGCCCCTCGCTATTGGCTCGCTTCAGAATTCCGGCTCCCGAGCCGGCAGCGTTTCGCCACTGGGACGGGGCATCCTGGGAGGCAGGCGAATACTGACCCCGGCGGAGGGGTAACCGCAGGCAGAGGGCAGACAGCGGTGGCAACTACGCGGCCAGATTGCTCCGGGCAGCCTGCCAGCCAGAACGTTGCGCGAGGGTAAGGGCTGGGGGTGGGACGGCGGAAGGTGTCGGCGCCACACAGGAACGGTAAATCTGAGCGCCCCGACAACATCCGGACTTCGCGAATCCGCCAGCGCGTAATCGGCAGGGAGGTATCCGGTGGGCCGTGGCGCTGACCGCCGCAGTCGGTCAGCGCTATTGGGAATCGGAACTTTGGTGGGCTTGTGCCGCCGAGGTGGCGAGGGCCTCGTAGTCGGTGTCGTTGAGCCAGCCAAGGTCGTAGGCGCGGACCACGTCGTCGAAAGACCCGGGGACGTAAGGTTCCGGGTCATCGATCGCCGGTGCCGCCTGTTCCAGGCCTGGTGGGCAGACTGGTGGCACGGCGAGCCAGCGCCGGGCCCGGAATCGCTGGCTGAGCATGTCCAGGCCGAGTGCGTCGGTCAGGTACGAGCTGATCAAGCCGGTCACCTCACCGGCGGTACGTGACCTCCGTGCGTCCCCGTCCGCACCGGATTGGGTGTCTGGCTCGCGGCCCTGGGGAAGACCGGCTGGCCCGACGTGGACGGAGCCCACGCTGTCGGCGAAGACGGGGCAGAGGACATCAACAAGGCAGCGGTAGCCGCCTACCGCGCCAGCATCGACAGTGGCAAGCCCTGTCCGAACGGAAGCTCGCCGCCATGTTCGGCAAGACCTCCCGCCGCTGGGCCCGCAACCGCATGGCCAACGCCCGTGATGTCTCTGATGCGTCGGTGGCAGCGGGTCGGTGAGCGACTTGCGGGGCTTTCGCCTTGTTCGTTTGGTTGGAGGGGGGAGTCAGCCGCCTGAGTAACCTCGGCAGAGGTTCGTCTTCGTGTCTGCGCCCTACGTTGGTAGGTCCCGCGATGTGTCGTGTCTCATCTCACGCCTGGCACCGTCCTGGAACTATTGCGGACGCTGCGGTTGTTGCGGATAATGCGGTTAGAGGGCGGCAAAGATGACTCGGCAAGCTATCGGCCAGATCCGGCCCGGTGACGTCGACCCGGACGTCGCGAACCGTGCTGCTCGGCGCATCAAGGAATTCCTGGCGACTCATCAGGGATCTGACCCGCTCACGCTCCTCGGCGAACTCGTCGGGGACGACGCCCTCGTCGTCCCCCGCCAAGCCGCCGTCCTGCTAGCACAGATCCTCGGCTTGCTGGCGAATGGACAGGGCGTCCAGATCATTCCGGACAACGCCGAGCTAACGACCCAGCAGGCAGCCGACATGCTGAACGTCTCTCGGCCCTACCTGATCAAGCTCCTGGAATCCGGGGAGATCCCGTATCGCACGGTCGGCAGGCACCGGCGGATCACCTTCCAGGATCTCCGCGAGTACAATCGTCGCGACGACCAACACCGCCGTGGCGTCCTTGACGAGATGGCTGCCCTCAGCCAGGAGCTGAACCTGCCCTGACCATGGCCTTCATCGTCGTCTATGACGCCAACGCCATGTACGGCAACACGCCGCGGGACCTGCTGAACGCGCCGCGACCGACATCCTGATCCTCGCCCGCAAGGGACGCGCCTTCGGCTCGCTCGGCACGCTGATCGGCAGGCAGGGCGGCGAGCACGTCCTGTACGGCAGCGCCCTCACCCTCGCCGCCGCCCAGGCCTGGGCGGCCGACAGCGACACGCCGGTCAGCGAGCTCGCCCGCGCCACGGTGCGCTGAATACGACTACCATCCACGAACATCAGTCACCGTGTTGCGACGATGGCTGGAGTCCGCCGCCTTGGCAAGGGGCCAATTTCCGGACGGTGCTGACACCCAGCAGCTCACCGACCAGCCAAGGCTTTAGCGTCCTCAGGTCCGGTACGCGTCAGCACGGCAGGAGAGCCCGGGACCTCGGCCCGGCGTCCGCGAGGCACCTGCATACAACGTCGGGAGGGAACGGCCGCCGGCGCCGCTGTCACACTGGTGTACGGCTGGGCCGGGTGCAGATGGGCCAGTGTGTCATGGGTGAGCGGACGAGCATCGCGGCGTTTCGCGGGTCCGGCCGGGCGGATGGGAGTTCCGTCGCATCCGCTGGCGGCGGCCAGGGGAGCGGCATGGATGCCGGATGACCGGATGAGCGGCCGCGCCGTACAGTGTGTCCGTGACGGGCGAGCTGCCGCCGCCGGGGCGCGGTGATGATGGGGCCTTGCCTGGTGAGCTGCGCGCGTCGCACGAGGACCGGGACCGGGTCGCCGAGCTGCTGCGGGTCGCCGCGGGTGACGGCCGGCTGACGGCGGAAGAGCTTGACCGGCGCCTGGAGAAGGCGCTGACTGCGCGCACCCTCGGCGAGTTCGCGGCGCTGAGTCGTGACGGTCAGCTTCGCTCCCCTGCACTGGGATCATCGAGTTCACGGCGTGCCCAGTCAAGGTCTTCTTGCGAAGGCGCATACTCGTCGGAGAGTTCTCCGGCGCGCAGCTGGCGCAGCGCCTCTGCAAGCTTGCCGTCGGCGTAGTCTGCGGCGTCTTGAGCAGACCACCATACGTAGTCCCGGAGCTCACGGCTCTTTCCGAGCCGCCGCAGTTCGTCAAGGAGAACCTGCAGACGGACGAGGCTGTCGGTGGTGACCTCGTGGCGGCGCCGCCTCACCGAAGCTGAAACGAGAACGCCCGCCTGCCGCCATGACTCGACCGTTGTCCGTGAGACCTTCAGCAGGCGCGCAGCCACAGCTACCGACACGCTCGGCAGTTCATGCCGCCTGTGCTCGAGCAAGACCTGAGCGGCCTCCTTGACCCGCTGCTCATCAAGTCTCCCGGCGGCCATGTCGTGCAAGAGGGCAACGTCAGCGACAACCTGCTCAGCGTGGTCATACTCACTAGCGACGGACACCTGCCACCTCCTCCTTACTGAACAGAATTATGCCAGATTTGTTCAGTACTGACCAGCAGTCGAGGGGCTATCAAGTCCCGTCATGGCGACGTGTTCGTTGCCGACATTGAAGCACCTTCAATCTGCGTACCTCACTGTCCAGGCATCGGCGTCCGACAGGCCGCGGCGGCGCAGCTCGATCACCGTGGCGCGGGCGGCGTCTTTGCGGGGTGCGTTCTTGGGGCCGGGCTTGCCGGGCGGGGTGAACAGGGTGAGCCGGCCGGCCTGCCACTCCCGGTTCATGTTGATCATGGCCCAGCGGGTGTGGCCGTACCTGGCGCCGGCCTGAGCCCAGGTGAGGCCGTCCACGTGGTGGGCGCGTAGCGCCTCATACCGGCGCTGGTTCAGCGACTCGGCGCGGTGAACGCCGCGGCGCCCGCCGAGGGCTCGGGGGTCTCGGCCGGCTCAGCGTCGTGTTGTGGTGATCGGCTGGCCATGTCCTGTCAATAACAGGCCGGGTCCCGATCCGGTAGTCACCCGGTTACGCCTGGAACCTGGCGGTGTCGGCCTGTCTGGTGTTGATCGTCCTGCACGGATTGCGACATTCAGCCGCGAACCCGTCACGATCACGATATGATAACAACTAGTGTCACGGTGGGATGGTCGCGTTAATCGCCACAGCACCGCTGGATCGGGATGTTCGCGGGGCCGTGGCGGGGCCACAGGCCAGCGGACGGCCGAACCCTCGGGCCGAAGGCCCGAGGGTTCGATGTCTTTGTCTTGCGGTCAACTCCCTGCCCGGAAATCGGCGTTAGCCGAGCAGGCGATACTGATCCGGAGCCACGGCCCCGCCGCCAGAGCCTCCGCCTGCTGGTTCGGATTGGCGATGAAGCCCGCCACCGTCTAGGCCGTCGATACTGCCCGGCTGGGGCCAGCCCCCGCGACCTCGCAACCGTAATAGCCGCGACCTCCACGCTCATCGTGCTCCTCGGAGGCGCGGCGCAACCTGGTGGGCGAAGCGGCGCATCTGGGCGATACCGCCCTCGGCGTCCTCAAAGCAGACCAGGAACCCGTCGGCTCCGACGGCGAGCGCCTGGTTGAGCCGAGCCGTGATGGCCGCCTCGCTTCCGCAGACCGTGTACGGGTCGCTGACCTCGCGGTCGAAGACGATCGGAACCCGGGGTACGATCCGGCCGCCCCAGCCGTCCTTCAACAACGCGAATGCCTCCTCGGGCAGGCCATTCGGATGCCACACGTCGCCGTGCCGACGTGCCCGCGCGAGCGCACGAGATGAATTGCCGCCGATCCAGATCTGGGGAGGGGGGTTCGGACGCGGGTAGAAGCAGGCGTCGTCGAACGACCAGAACTCGCCGTGGAAACTCGTCCCGCCCGACCACAACGTCTCGATCACACGCAGCGCCTCGTCGGCGCGCTCGCCGCGGTCGCTAAAGCCGTAGCCTGCGAGCCGGAACTCCGCCTCGTTCCAGCCCACGCCGATGCCCAGGCTGAAGTGGTCTTCCGAGAGGAGCTGGAGCGTGGCGGCCTCGCGGGCTACCCGGAACGGATGACGCATCGGAAGGAGCACGACCGAGGTGCCGATCCCGATTCCGCCCACTCGGCTGGCGACCCAGGCTAGCGAGACGAACGGATCGAGCGACTTCCCCCGGTCCGCTGTCGCGCTGTCGGCGACGAGGTGCTCGCCTGCCCAGACGTGCTGGTAGCCGAGTTCGCGCGCCAGCTCGGCTACCAGCACCATGCGTTCTCGGGAGAAGTCGTCACCACCGGTAGGGATCGTGACGCCGAGTTCGATCACCAGTCGATCTCCTGGCGCTTGTAGAAAAACCCACCCGACGGGCCGTCGTCCGGCAGCGTGGCGAGGTAGATCGCAGTGTCCGCCCCCTCATCAGGGGAAAGCGGTGCTGCCGTTCCACCCATGTCCGTCTTGACCCAGCCCGGGTGCATCGCGTTGACAAGGATGCCGTCGTCGCGTAGCGCCGAGGCGACTACCGCAGACACGGCATTGACGGCTGCCTTCGAGACGCGGTAACTCAGGCCGTCGCCGGGCAGGCCGGCAGCGAACTGGCCGGCATTCGAGGAGAGGATGACGACTCGTGCGCTGCCGGCCGCCCGGAGCGGGCCGAGGAGTGCCTGGGTCAAGAACAGCGGGGCGAAGACGTTCACTTGGAGCACCCCGCCGAAGATCTCCCGATCGACTTCGTCGAACTTCTCGTCGGGCCGGGGGTTGACCGCCGCGTTGTGCACGAGAATCTGGAGTTGCGGCGCCGCCGCGCTCACCTGCCCGGCGACAGAGCGAACTCCCTCTTCGGTTGAGAGATCGCCGACGATGGCAACGCCTCCCAGCTCGTCTGCAAGCGCGAGTGCGTCGTTCTCGCGCCGGGCATGGCAGAGAACACGAGCCCCTTCCCGGGCCAGGCCTCTTGCGATCGCCGGTCCTATTCCGCGCGACGTGCCGGTGACGAGAGCGTTGCCCCCGTTGAGGGTCATGCCATGCCTCCTTGCTTCATATCGGTCACCGCTCCTCGAGGACGCGCATGTCCCAGGAGCCCAGCTCCAGCTCGGTCCCAGCGCCGAATTCGGCTTCCGAAAGGACGTCTCGGCATGCGACCGGCACGCTGATCCGGGTTGCCTGCCATGCCCAGTTGCTGAGGAACCACATACGCGTGCCGTCGGTTGCGCGCCCGCTGGTCACACTGACGGAAGCTGGTCTCCGCTGCCACGGATCTGCGGCGAGCGACGTCTTGCGAAGCCAGCGCGCGAGCGACGCGCCGAGAGGCGCGTTCGGAAGTGTGCCGACATATGTCACGCGGCCGCTCGAGACCTGGTTCGTGGTGATCGCGGCCCAGCGGCCGTAGAAGGGATGGTCGTATCTCGAGAGCACCGTGGCGCCCTCCGGGACGAGACCATCTGCCCACGCGGTAGCCATTGCTCCGGCGTCGCATGTGAAGGCCGGCTCGGCTGTCACGGCGACCGGTCTGGGGATGTTCGTGTACTCGTCGTAGGAGGCGCCCACGGCTGAGCGCAGCACGCCGGGCATCACCGCCGGGCGCGGCCGGGCGTTGTCGTCCGCATAACCGCTCTTGAAGCCCAGGACCAAATGCCCGCCTGTTTCGGCGTATTCCTTCAGGTAGGCAAGCTCCGAGTCCTGGGCGACGTAGAAGGCCGGAACCACGAGGACGGGCCATCGCGCCGCCATGTCTCGCGGGTCATCAGGCAGCTGCTGCGGAGTGCAGGTGCTCGTTTGTATGCCGGCATCGAACAGCGCTCGGTAGAAGGCGTCGAAGGCTCTCTCGTACGACTTCGGGTCCGGCAGAGCGGTCCCCTCGACGGCCAGCGGTGGCTGAAACTGCATCGCCCACTTGCTCTCGGGCGAGTTCAGGATCATCACGTCGGCGTCGGGCCGGTAGCCAGACAGTTGGGCCGAGGTTCTCTTCAGCTCTTCGCCGATGCGCGAGAACTCCTCATAGGCCCGGCCGGGCTCGAGGCTGTGGCCGAGCACTCCACCCCAGAAGGTCTCGTGCCCGAAATGCAGCGTGTGCCAGTGCCAGTATTCGATCGCACGTGCGCCGCGGGCGACGAGCGCCCACGCGGCCTGACGCCACTGACCAGGGAACGCCGGATAGTTCACGTGAGCGTCCCCCACCGCCCGCGCGTTGGTCTCGGTGACCAGGAACGGCTCCTGCCGGACGCCGCGGCTCATATCTGCCAGCTGGTAGAGCCGCCAGGTTCCGTACGTAGGCATCCACTGCTGCCGCTGTCCTGTCTGAATCTCATCGGCAGACGGCATCGCGAGTGCATCCTGCATCGGGTAGTACAGGTTTGTAGCGGTCACATCCAGATCTCGCGCGAGCGCAGTGGCCTCGATGGCTACCCTCGGGAGCGATATGCACGTCGTCACAAACTGCTCAGGCGTCGCGAGCTCCCGGACAATGCCGGCCTGCCAGCTGATGAACTCCGTGGTCAGCTCCGCTTGGAAGCGGCGCCATTCGAGGTCGTATGCCGGCGCCGTGTTCCCGTCGGGAGTCCAAAGCTCTCCCCATTCGCTGATGCGATGGGACCAGTAGGTCAATCCCCAGCTGTCATTCAGGGCCTCGACGGTTCCGTACTTCTTGATCAAACGCTCGACGAACCTGAGGAAGACAGGATGGTTGTGCAAGAGCTCGTTTCCGGGCTCATTATCCAACTGCCACCCGATGACGGCCGGGTGGTCCCGATAGCGATGCACGATCTTCCGGATCAGGCGTTCGGCGAAGAAGCGAAACGCCGGATGCGTGAAGTCGACGTCCTGGCGATGACCGTATGGGATCGGCTGGCTGGTCTTCCTCTCGGCGGTTGTCTCCGGGTATCTCGTTCTCAGCCAGGGGGGAATGGCGTACGTGGGAGTCCCGACGATGACGCTGATGTCGTGCAACCGGGCTTGCTCGAGGACCGGTTCCAGCCAATCAAGGTCGAACGAGCCCTCTGATGGCTCCCACGTCGACCACACGGACTCGCCGACGCGGATGAGCGAGAAGCTCGCGGCCGCCATCAAGCGGAAGTCCTCATCCAGTCGCTTGCACGGCTGGTACTCGTGGTAGTAGGCCGCCCCGAACAACGTCTCTGCCGGGAGCATCACGCTAGACCGCCTTTCGCGACAGTCGGCTCGGTGCGGGGGAAGGCCTGTCGATCCGGCCCTACGGCACGTCCCGACTTCGGTTGAATGCATACGTTAATAGTTAACGGCATACGATTGCAGTCCGTCAAGTCCCGGGGTAAGGGGAGAAGTTTTAATAACTTAGATTTATGGTTTGTCGGCTGCGTGGATGGTGTAGTTCCAGTCGGGGTGCCAGTCGTGCCTGGTGATGCGGGTTTTCTCCAGGTGCCGCATGTCCTTGCCG
>Ga0307372_10000819_pt1 | contig 54380 bp, 46 predicted proteins | sample OX1MG_FD_202533 | JGI IMG/M metagenome (GOLD analysis project Ga0307372, IMG submission 202533) | Soil microbial communities from Risofladan, Vaasa, Finland - OX-1 | ecosystem: Environmental > Terrestrial > Soil > Coastal area > Acid sulfate soil | place: Finland: Risofladan, Vaasa | collected...
CGCCGGGGGGGGGCGGCCCGCCCCCCCGGGGTGGGGGGGGGGGCGGCCCCACGACAGCACCGAGGGTGACAGCGATGCCGACTCGTTCCCGACACCGAGGCCCTGACCCAGACCTTCACTTTGGTGCTCGCCCCTCCGACGCCCCCGGCGTTGTAGGCCCGCCCGAAGTAGACGTGAGAGCCAGCCGCCACCTTGGTGTCTCGGAAGGAGGTCACCGGCGTGCCGTGACCGGGCCAGGCGATCTCGACGCCGTCGCGGAATACATCGTCACCCATGGTCTTCGAGCCGTTGGTCCACGAGATCGTCACCGTGTTCCCCTTGACCGAAGCCCTGACGTGCGTCGGCGTGCCCGGAGGCGATGACGCCGTCGACTGCCTGGTGAGCACCCCGGTCGTCGTGGTCGTCGGCGGCTTCACCGTGGTGGTGGTCGTCGGTGCCACGGTCGTCGGTGCCACGGTCGTCGGGACCACTCTGGTCGTCCGGACCACTGCGGTCGTCGTGGTCGTCGGCGGCTTCACCGTGGTGGTGGTCGTCGGTGCCACGGTCGTCGGGACCACTGCGGTCGTCGTGGTCGTCGGCGGCTTCACCGTGGTGGTGGTCGTCGGTGCCACGAGACTGGCCCCGCTGCCACCGCCGAAGTCCGCTTTGAAGGCGGCCAACGCATTCGGGAACCTGCCATCGGTGATGTCGTTGTCCTGTCCGCCCGCTGTGTCGTTGAACGAGAAGATGTCGGTGAAAGCAACGTTGTTGGTGGCAACCCAGTTGGCGAACTGGTTGATGAAGTAGGGGTCGTCCCCGAGGCCGTGCCCGTCACTGCGGAAGCAGTCAGACCATTCGGGAATCGCGATCGGCTTGCCCTGCGAAGCGGCGAAGCTCGACAGCCAGTTGAGACCCCAACTCTCGTTCGTGGCGTTGGTCCACGATCCCTGAGGGGTCTGGGGCGTGCCCCAGTACTCGTCGTAGAGGTCGGTACCGACGTAGTCGACGTATGCGTTCCCCGGATACGCCTGGGTCAGGTCCCAGCTCGTCGATCCGCCACCGTTGGGATTCCACAGGTACTGGAACTGCTCACCGGGGACAGCGCGCATGGTGTTCACGATCTGGCGCCAGAACGAGGCGAAGTTCTGCGCGTCGGTGTTGCTGGCGACGCTCCACGGATACCAATTGCCGTTGAACTCCCACCCCAGACGCAAGATGGCATTGCCTTCTCCTTGCGACACGAGGTTCTGAGCGAGCGTGGCGAAGTACTGGTTGTACGAGCCCGCCGCTCCTTGGGCGAGGGTTCCCACTCCGGGAAGGATGGGCACGCCGAGCACGAGGCGAAGTCCCGAGCCCTTCCAACCACCTTCGCCGCCACCGTTGTCCATGGCGGCCCAACCGTCGGTGCGGTCGAGGTAGTCCGCGGCCATGGTGGGATGGGTGTTGGTCTTGGTCCCGAACGAGGCGATGCCTGAGGCATTGGTCCATCCGGCATAGTCCCCAAGGGGCACCGCCGATGCCCCCGAGCTCGCATGGGCCGCCCCGATCCAGAAGATCCCACCCACCGAGGTGAGCGACAGGGCCATGCAGAGCAGGCCCCCGGCAACGATGCGGGGCAGTCCGGCCAGCCGCCCGACAATGTCGCCGCCGCGTGCTGCCCATCGGATCTGGTGTGTCGTCCTGGCTGTGTCCACGGTCCCCCCAAGCCGGGCCAAATGGGCGCGACGAGCCAAGCCAGTGATGGACTTGGTCTCCCGCCGATTCACCAACCCGGCCGCTCTGCCTCGCCCCGTTGGAGCGTCGGCACTTCTTCCCTGGTTGTCTCTTCTCGCTGCGATGTGTCTGGTATTTGCTGTTTGCTACTCGGTGTCTTGTGCTGGCATCGGTTACTCGCTCACGCCGTCCATCTCCGCGTCCTTCTTATCGGCGCGCACTGTTTCGAACTTGGACAAGCTCGAATCAACGATCCGTGAGCCGTCATCCGAGATCTGCTTTGTAGGCTGCCTCGGACGCGGGGAACTGTGTGATATCGGAGTTGGTGGAACCGGCGTAGTTGAAGTACGCCTGCACGGTGATGTCGTTGGCAGGGTTCTTGATGAGGCCGGCCATGACATTGATGAACGTCGGGTCATCAGCTCCGTTCAACCCCCACTCGGGGATCGCCACTGGAAGTCCCTGCGCGTGGGCGAAGGCCACAACCGCCTGGACATTCGCTTCGTACCCTTGCCAGTCGTACTGGTCGATGCCGACGAGGTTGACGTACGCCTTGCCCGGCCAGGTGTCGGTCCATGTCCGTCCCGCTGCTTCATTGGCGGTTCCGCCGTTGGGGTTCCACACGAAACTGAACGTCGGGCTCACGGCGCGCATGGCGACAACGGTGCTCTGGAAGATCGAGACGTACTGGGCGGAGGTAAGGGAGAGTTGATTCCACGTTTGGAACCAACCAGCTTGGTTCTGGTTCTGCTCCCACATGATGCGGATGATGGCGTGGCTCTGGCCGGCGTGGACGAGGTTCTGACCGATGGCCGCGACCTGTGCGGCGGTGCAGTTCCCGATGCCGACCATGAGCGTCATCGATGTGGTCGGCGGCGAGTAGGTGCAGTACTGCGAGGACTGATCGGCGTAGACGGTGTCGATGGTGGGCGTGACGCCGAGTGTCTGGCCGAGGGCGAGGACATCGGAGGGGGCCTGCGAGCCCACGAACAAGCCGAGGGCAGACGAGAAGGCCCCCGGGGGGGCGACGGGCGTGGCCTTCACCGGCGCCGGCGCCGGCGCCTTGTTGACCACGGCATGGGTCGCCACGTGCTTCGGGGGCGTGGTCGTCGGGGCGGGGGCCGTCACCGCAGGCGCCGCCGTGGTCGTCGGGGCGGGGAGGGTGGTGGGGGGAACGGTGGGCTGCGTGACCCGGGTGGAGTGGACGGCGCTGAACTTGATGGTGGGCTCTGCAGTCGCAGAGCGTGGTGTTGCGGTCAGGTCGACCGCAAATGTCACCATTATCGCCACGCCCAGCATGGCGACCACAATCTCCTTTGGCAACGCTACGAAACGCCCGACTTTCGTTCCCTGCATGTGACTCCTAGTGGTAAAAAGCAAGAAGCCACGATTTCGTGGCCCGATAACCACTATCGGCGCTCACTTTGACCACCTAAAGCACTCGGGTCCAACAACGACATCCCACTTAACGTGGTCCTAACGCCGGAGATAGAACCCGAGAGCGCGGCTATAGGCACGAAAAATGCCCTGAAGAGCTGGCACTCTGTGTGGTGATTCAGCCAGTGGTCATCTCACGTACTGTGCACTTTGGGACCTCTGGCGACCACAGCAAGGGACCAATTCCGTCGGCGGAGACGGTCAGAATTGTTTGCCGTCCCGACCCAGGCTTGAAAAACGGGCGTTGGTACTCTGTTGAGATCACGGCGGAAGTTGCATCCGGTCCGCGCTCGGCCCTCGGGACCGAGGTAGGCGGTGAAGACGACGGGGGGGAAGACATCCTCCGGTTGCCATCCCTGCGCGCCGTCGTGCGCCATGCCACGCCGGCCCTCCTCGAGAGCACGATCGTGCCTGGAGCGCTCTTCTACCTGGTCCTCTTGCTCGACGGCTTCCACGGGGCCCTCATCGCCGCCCTGGCGTGGTCGTTCTTGGCGTTGGGCCGGCGGCTGGTGCGCGGCCACAAGGTCCCGGCCGTCCTCGTCCTCAGCGTGGTCCTGGTCAGTGCCCGCACCCTCGTGGCCTATGTGACGGGGAGCGCCTTCCTCTACTTCGTCCAGCCCACGGCGAGCACGTTTCTCGTCGCCGTCCTGTTCCTCGTGACCGCAGTGGCTCGGCGGCCCATCATCGAGAAGTTGGCCCGCGACTTCTGCCCCCTGGATCCCGAGATGTTCGCCCGGCCCTTCGTCCGCCGTTTCTTCATGCGGCTCTCGTTGTTGTGGTTCGTCGTGCTCGCCACCCAGGCCGGATTCATCATGTGGCTCCTGCTCGAATCATCGGTACGGACCTTCGTCGTCGAGCGCTCAGTCGTCTCGGCCGTGCTGACCGTGGGCGGCATCGTGCTCTCGACGTTGTGGTTCGTCCGCGTCATGCACAGCGCGGGCCTGACCGTCCGTTTCAGCGGCGCGCTGCCTTCGATCACACCCACCCCGTCGATCGCCGGCGAACTGATCTCTGATGCGCCGCTCGACGCGGAGCTCCTCGCACCCTGAGCTGGGGGCCCGGTGGCGGGCCCGCCAGGTACCGTGAGGCCGGTGCCCTGCGCAGGCCGGGCTCGAGAGGGGCGACATGGCAGGCGGACCGGGCCCGGTGGCCTTGGTGGGCAGCGGTGAATTCCTTCCCGTCATGGAGCCTGTCGACGCCGCGCTCCTCGAGGGTCGCCCCCAGCGCGTCGTGGTCCTGCCCACCGCGGCGACACGGGAGGGCGACGCCCGTGTGTCGTACTGGCTCGAGCTGGGGCGATCGCACTACGAGGCCATGGGCGTCGAGCCCGTGCTGCTCGACGTCCGCACCCGCCGCGACGCCCAGGACCCCGCCACCGCCGAGCTGATCGAAGGAGCCGGGCTCGTCTACCTGTCGGGTGGCGACCCCCATCATCTGGCCGAGACCCTGCGCGACACCGCGCTGTGGCACGCCATCGTGGCGGCCTGGCAGGCCGGGACGGCACTGGCTGGATGCTCAGCCGGGGCGATGGCACTCACCACGGGTGCCCCGAACAACCTCCTCCCCACCGGAGGTGCCTCGCGACGGGCACCCGAACATCCCCGCGTCGCCAACGGGCTGGGCCTGCTTCCGAACTTGGCCGTCATTCCCCACTTCGACCAGATGGAGCGGTTCCGGCCCGGGGCTCTCGAATGGTTCGGTTCGTGGCAACCGCCGGGGACGACCCTCCTCGGCATCGACGAGGACACCGCCCTGGTGCGGACCGACGACCGGTGGGAGGTCCACGGGGTCGGTGGGGTATGGATTCTCGACGCCATAGCCAAGACCCGGTTCGGGGCCGGTGACGGGCTGCCCCTCCCCGCGACCGGGTCACAATGACCCTGTACGTGAAGGAATGTTGCGTCCGCAAATAGCGTTACCCTGCGTGCATTGGAATTCGAGCCAAGGAGCCACCATGCCGGCCGTGACCGTCGACGACATCTCTTCCCTGCCCCGCCTCGCCCTGCCCGACGCCGCCAACCAGGAACGACCGGTGGTGTCGGTGACCGACGCACCCTCGGGCTTCGAGGGCGAAGGGTTCCCGGTACGGCGCGCCTTCGCCGGGGTGGACCTGGCCCAGCTCGACCCGTTCGTCCACATGGACCAGATGGGCGAGGTCGACTACGGGCCGGGCGAACCGAGGGGCACGTCCTGGCACCCCCACCGGGGTTTCGAGACGGTGACCTACATGATCGACGGCACCTTCCAGCACCAGGACTCGACCGGGGGCGGCGGGCTCATCACCAACGGAGGCACCCAGTGGATGACCGCCGGTGCGGGCATCCTCCACATCGAACGACCCCCCGAAGCGCTCGTGACGTCGGGCGGCCTCTTCCATGGCATCCAGCTCTGGGTCAACCTCCCGTCCAAGGACAAGTGGGTCCCCCCGCGCTATCAGGACATCGGGGCCGGCCAGGTGGCCCTCGTGTCGTCGCCTGACGGTGGGGCACTGGTACGCGTGATCGCCGGCGAGGTGGCCGGCCACGCCGGGCCCGGCGTCACCCACAGCCCCATGGCCATGGCCCATCTGACCGTCAGCCCCGGCGCGCGCGTCACGTTGCCGTGGAGCCGCGACCACAACGCGCTCCTCTACGTCCTGGGGGGCGAGGGATCGGTCGGCACCGAAGCCAGGCCCGTGCGGATGGGCCAGCTGGTGGTGTTCGGCGCCGGTGACGACATCGTGGTCTCGGCCCGCGACCGCCAGGAATCACGAACCCCCGAGCTCGACGTGCTCGTGCTCGGAGGCCGACCCATCGGTGAGCCGGTCGTGACCTACGGACCCTTCGTCATGAACACACGCGCCGAAATCGTCCAGGCGCTCGATGACTTCCAACACGGCAAGCTCGGCACCATCCCCGCCGACCATATCGGCTGACTACATGAGGGAACCCGTTACGGGGTGTGCTTGCGCAGGACCTCGAGGGCGCTGTCGGCGTGCTTGGCCATGTTCACTTCGCTGTTGATGACAGCGAGGACCTTGCTGTCGGTCCCGATGACGAAGGTGGCGCGTTTGTTGGGGAGGATGTTGAGGCCCCGCTTGACCCCGAACTGGTCGGCCACGGTCCGGTCGGTGTCCGACAGCAAGGGGTAGTCGAAGGAGTGGGTGTCGGAGAACTGCTTCTGCTTGGCCACGGAGTCGGCGCTGATCCCCAGCCGCTGGGCGCCGAGGCCTTCGAACTCCGCCTTCAAGTCCCGGAAATGACAGCTCTCCCGGGTGCACCCCATGGTCATGGCGGCCGGATAGAAGAACAGGACCACGGGCCCCTTGGCCAGGAACTCGCTGAGGCGCCGGGGCCCCCCGGTCTCGTCGGGAAGTTCGAAGTCCGCCACTACGTCACCGGTATGCATGGCGTCTGACGCTAATGGGGATCCCCCCGGCCCGTCCGGTCGGGCTGGACGGAGCGCCGGGTACCGAAACGGGACTCAGTAGCCGGCCACGACGTCGATCACGCCCAGGAGGGGCTCACCCGAGCCCAGCCGCGCCACGTTGTCGCGGATCCGGTCGGTGAGCAGCCGCATGACCGCACCCGAGCTCCCCGCGTTGTGGGGAGTGATGATGCAGTTGGCCAGGCTCCACAGCCGATGGCCGTCGGGCAGCGGCTCGGGATCGGTGACGTCGAGGGCGGCTCCTGCGATGGCATGTCGCCCCAGGGCGTCGACGAGCGCGTCGGTGTCGACATGGCCGCCGCGCGACACGTTCACGAGCCACGCCCGTTCGTGCATGGCCTCGAGCTCCGCGGCACCGATGATGTGACGGGTCTCGGGGGTGAGAGCGAGAGCGAGGACCACCACTCGAGCGTCGTCCAGGGCGTCATGCAGTGAGTCCGTGCCGAGGGTCCGCAGCGCGCCGGGCACCGGCTGGGTACTGCGCCGGACCACGGTCACCTCTGTCTCGAAGGGAGCCAGGTAGCCCACGAGGGCGTTGGCGATGCCGCCCCCGCCGATGATGGTCACCGGTTGTCCGGCCAGCGCGCTGACACGTGTGGCTTCCCACGTGGAGGCCCGGGCCGAGGTGGGCAACGAGTGCAGGCCGGCGAGGGCCAGGGCGAGGGCGTGCTCGGCGATGAGCGAGGAGTGCGCGCCCTTCGAGCACGTCCACGTCCGCCCGTCGGCGACGAGCCCGGCCTCGATGAAGCTCTCGATGCCCGCACCCGGGAGATGGACCCACGAGATCTTCGGGGACTCCTCGAGCACCGAGCCGAGCCGCCCGGGCCCCGACCAGTCCACCCACACCAGGCCCTCGGCTTCGCCCACGGGCACCACCCGGCCGCCCCCGCTGACGATGGCCTCGGCCGCCTGGGGCCAATCCGGCACGACGGCGATGCGCGGCTCGGATCGACTCACGAGCCGAGATCCTAGGTGTGCGCGCCCGCATCCAAGGGCGGGCACCCCGGGCGAGAGTTAGGCCGAAGCGGCCTCGAGCACCATGACGGCGTTGTGTCCCCCCATGCCGAGAGACGACTTCACGATGGGCCCCTCGACACACGCTGTGGGCCCGTCCAACAGGCGCGGGTGGCCCTTGGCTACTCGAGGCGGCGCGGGGATAACACCACGCTCGAACCCGTAGAGCGATGCCGTCAGCTCCACGGCCCCGGCGGCGCCCTGGCAGTGACCGGTGAGCGGCTTCACCGAGAAAATGCCCTCGGCTGCCGGGAACAGCGCGTCAAGCACGGCAGCCTCGGCGGTGTCGCACTGTCGGGTCCCCGTGCCATGCGCGTTCATATAGGCGATTTCCTCGGGGTGGACCCCAGAGTCATCGACGGCATTGCGGAAGGCGCGAAAGACCTGCTCGTGATCGGGCGCGATGTGGATGGCGTGGAAGCCGTCTTGCGTCATGGCGCCGCCCAGGACCTTGGCATAGGCGCCGGCGGGTCGACCCGACACGATGAATCCCACGGCCGCCTCCCCGGCGGTGAACCCGCGGCTCCCCTCCTGGAACGGCCGGCAGGTATTGAGTGATGGCGTGTCGAGGAAGAGTGCGCCCAGCTTGTTGAAGGCTGCGCAGTTCTCGGGCGTGACCGAGAGGTCCGCACTGAGCACGAGAACATCATCGGCCAGCCCGGCATTGATCCACATCTTGGCGGTGAGCAGCCCGGCCACGGTCGAGGCACACATGGCGGTCACGGCCATGGTGGGACCGTGGATCCCGAATTCCTTCGCCACTTCGGAAAGGACGGTCGAGGGCATGAGGCCGAGCCATTCCCGCCGTGACGCATCGAGTCCTCGGCGCTGGTGAAAACTGCTCCACCCGTCGACGTCGCCGAGCACGTACCCGTGCACCATTCCGACCACACCGCCCGGTCTCCAGCCTCGGTCGGCGGCATTGTGGAACGCCTCGCGTGCCGCGTACCGCACCGCCTGCTGGTATCGAGTGGGACCGTCAGACGGGTCGCCTTCGTCGGGAATCGGAGCCACCCAGGCCAGGTCGTCTTCGAAATACGGGGAGAACCCCGGCGTGGGACGGTCCGCCGCTTGGCCCGAGAGCAGACCCTCCACGAGCAACTTGTGGCCCCACCCATACCCGGTCACCGCGCCGACGCCACATACCGAGATCGGGTACCGGCCACGGTCTCGAATCGCCCAACTGTCCTGCCGGGTTTCTGTGGCCACCGTCCCAACTCCTCTGCTCGTCCGGGGAAGGGCCAACACAGTAGGTCTGGGACAGATGTTCGTAAAGAGGCGAAAGTGATTCTTTTGGCAAGTGTGGCGGTCCACCTGCCGATACAACCGGAACTCATTTTTTCGGCCTGAGGGGAAAGTCGAAATCACATTATTGTTGTTTCGTTGGGGGAAGCAGCACCGTCCGTGGCATTCACACCTTCGCCGCCGCCCCGGGTGAGCAGGTTCAAGATCGCTTCTCCAGGCGCCGATAGGCAGGGTATGGCCGACGCACGTCTAGGGCTACTGCGGAGCGCGCCCCCGCTCGCTCCAGTGGGTCCTTTCGACTCCGTCCCCAACGCGTCGCTACAACTCACGGCGGTGTCCGATCTCACCAACGTCGTGATCTGGGAGCTCGTGGTGCCCGATGCCGGCATCGTCTGGCACGCCCCCCTCGAACGGCTCCTGGCGGGCCAAGACCCCCATGGCAGATACCGGGTTCCGCCGGGCGCAGAGGGCAAGGAGCTCTACGCGTCAGAACTTGGTGAAGCCTTGCTTGCACCGATCGTCGAGACGGTCAAGGGTGGGATCGCCTGGGAGAATTATGAGCTGATCCAGGAGTTCGAATCTCCGGACGGGTCAACGCACCGCGCCCTTGTGCGCGCCGTGTCTGTGTCCGACGCGGGGGGGTCTCGGTTGCTCGGGATTGTCGCCGACATCTCCGAGCCCGGTGACGTTCCCTGGGTCACCGCCGACGTCGCCGAGCGGCTGCAGCTCCTTGTCGAGCACTCGCCGGACGGGATCATCGTCCACCAAGACGGACTCGTCGTGTACACCAACCCTGCGGCAGTACGCATGGTGGGCCTGAGCTCAGCCGCCGACGCGCTCGGCAAACCCATCACGTCGTTCATCTCGCCTGACGACCTGACCGCCACCATCTCCCGGCTGGCCCATCTACGCGAGCCGGGTGACGTCGTCAAGGGATTTGAGCTGACGTTGGTGCGCATCGATGGCGGCGAGCTCCCGGTCGAGATCGCCAGCGCCCGCACGAGTTGGAACGGCAAGCCCGCCTTCCAGGTCATCATGCGCGACATTTCGGAGCGCCGGCTCGCGGAGGAGGCGGCGGTCGCACGCGCTGCCATTGAGCGTCGCTACGCGGCGGCCGTGGCGGCGCTCGAAGAGGGCGTGGTGGTCATCGACCGTGAAGGTGCCGTGGCCGCCACCAACGACTCGGCCACGAGGATCCTCGGCACACGCCTGCACGTGGGCCATGGTGACGAGATCTTCACGGGGGGACGCCGGGCGGTGCGTGAAGACGGTTCACCCTTCCGCACCGACGCCCTGCCCCTGGCCGTCGCCCTGTCACGGCGCGAGGCGACCACCAACGTCGTCATCGGCGTGCGCGATGAGCACGGCCAGGACCAGTGGCTGTCGGTGAGCTCGCGTCCGCTGGGGGATCCCGAGGGAGCGGACAACGCCACGGTGGTCTGCTCGGTGTCCGACATCACCGATCGCAAGCAGCTCCTCGACCGCCTCGCCTGGGAAGCGCGCAACGACCCGCTGACAGGGCTCGCCAACCGCAGTGGATTTCTCACCGCGGTCCAGGGTGCGATCGAGAACAGTGACGAAGAGACGTTGCAGTCGATGGTCATGTTCTTCTTCGACCTCGACCGGTTCAAGCTCGTCAACGACTCGCTCGGTCACGCCGTGGGCGACGAGGTGCTGCTGGCCGTGGCCGAGCGCCTGCGCGCCACCATGCCTGACGTCATCAGCCTGAGCCGGCTCCACGGTGACGAATTCGCGGCGCTCGAACCCAACGTCACCGACACCGACGCGGCATTGCAGCGCGCCGAGGAGCTCCGGACCATCCTTTCTCGTCCCGTCCAGCTGAGCACCGGCCGCATGTTGTCGGTGACCCCGAGCATCGGGCTCGTGCGCCTCGCCGATGTCGGTCGCGAGGCCTCCGATGTCCTCCAAGACGCGGACATGGCCATGCTCCAGGCCAAGACCAGAGGCCGTGGGCGTGTGGCCATCTTCGACGCGGGCCTCCGCGAAGAGGTGGGGAACCGTCTCGAGCTCGAGCACGACCTCCGCACCGCGGTGGAGAACGGCGAGCTGCGCCTCGAGTACCAGCCGTTGGCATCGCTCGCCAACGGTCGCGTGCTGGGCCTCGAGGCCCTGGTGCGCTGGGAGCACCCCCGCCGGGGTCTGCTCCTGCCAGCGCGCTTTGTCGGCCTGGCCGAGGAGTCCGAGCTCATCGTGGCCCTTGGTGCATGGGTGCTCGAAGCCGGTTGCGCCCAGATGGCGCGCTGGCGGGCCATGTACCCCGAGGCCACCGACTCCTTCTTGGCCGTAAACGTGTCCCCGCGCCAGCTCGACGGCCAACAGCTCATGCCCGCCCTGCGCAGCGCCCTCGAGAAGAGCGGCCTGCCTCCCGGCGCCCTCATGCTCGAGATCACCGAGTCGGGCCTCGTCTCCGATGACGGGCACCTTCACGGCATGCTCGAGGAGCTGCGCGAGTTCGGGGTCCGTCTCGCCATCGACGACTTCGGCACCGGCTACTCGTCGCTCAGCTACCTGAAGCGGCTGCCGGTCAGCTACATCAAGATCGACCGCTCCTTCGTGAGCGGCCTCGGCACCGACGCCGAGGACGAGCGCATCGTGGAGGCGATCACCGAGCTCGCCCACGGACTGGGGCTGCGGGTCATCGCCGAGGGCGTGGAGAACCGCCAGCAACGGCACGTGGCACGCCAACTGGGCTGTGACCTCTACCAGGGATACCTCCTGGCCGAGCCCCGCCGGCCCCGCGACATCCCCGCTTTCTGGCGTCCCCGCCCCACCGCGGCGCGCGCCGCGAGCTGAGCCCGTCGCCCGGTCACCTCGTCGGTACCACCGGCGCCCCTCCGCCCGGAGTGAGCACCTCGATGCCATTGTGGGCCGGGTTGTAGGTGTTGCCGAGCCCGAGGACGACGGCGTCTCCCACGGTCGCGATGCCTGACCAGTTCGCCTGGGGCAGCGCCACCTGAGCGATGAGACGACCCGTCCCGCCGTCACGTACGTCGATGGCCGCCTTCGACAATGCCAGGCCGCTGAAGGTCAGGCCGCCCGCCACGGTGACCGGAGCGAAGGACGACGAGAGGCTCTCGTGCCAGAGCACTTTCCCGGTGGCGCCGTCGAAGGACACGTCGGTGGGCTCTTGCGACTGCGTGTCGCGCGGGTTGGAGGGATCGCAGAGCAACTGCTTCGAGCTGTTGCTCTCGAAGCGCCCGAAATCCCCGACGGCCGTGGCGCCGTACACCCGCTTGCCGTCATAGGCGGTCGACGCGATGAAACCGCCCGAGAACCCACCGAAGACCACGTTGGTCTTCCACCGCAGCCCGCCCGTGCGGGGGTCGACGGCGTAGTAGGTGCCGTCTTTGGAGCCCTCGCCCAAAAAGAGGGCTTTCCCCGCTGCATCGACCCCGGCATTGGGGGTGGCTCCGAAGTCCCAGTCACACTGCGGGTCGGGCCGAGCCGGTTTGTACTGCCACGCCACGGCGCCGTCGTTGACGTGCAGGGCGATCATGGACTCCGCCATGGGATGGGCGTTGGCGAAGTCGCAGTCGGCGGTGCCGAAGACGACCAACCCGAGGGCGGGGAGCACCGTTCCCGACGACCACACGCTGCCGCACCCGTCGTCGAGCACGTGCCCCTGGGCGTCGACGTCGGTCTGGTACTCCCACACGGGATCGCCGGTGGCGAGGCTCGCCCCTACCACATACCCCCCGTACCCGGCGGCGCCGTCAACGTCCACCCCGAAGAGCACGACCCCGTTCTCGACCACCGGCGACGAGAAGATGCGCGTGCCGTCGGTGTCCGGGCTCGGAGGTTGATCGGGCCTTCCCGTGTAGTCGTGCTCCCAATACAGTGCACCGTCGGCGGCGTTCAGCGCGTACAGGGTGTAGCCGCCTCCGAAGATGACAAGGGCAGGACGACCAGCGGTGGCGGGCTCGAACCACGCTGAAGACGTGACGAGGCCGCCGTCGGACGTGAGGTCGCGGTGCACCTCGCCCGGATAGGGCTTGACCGCGTTCTGGGACTTGAGCCGCACCTTCCACCGCAGCGTGCCCGTCTCGAGATCCACGGCGTAGAAGTAGTCGTCCCAGGATCCGACGTAGACGACCCCATCGACGACGGTCGGGGTGGCCGTGACGGCATCAGCGGTGGGAAAGACCCACGCTTTTCGCAACGTCTTGACAGTCGTCTTGGTCAATGTGGTCCGGCCGTGGAAGGTGTGCTGGGCGTCATGGCCGTAGGTGGGCCAATCCCACGGGCCCGGCACGGTCGGGACTGCGGGGGCGATGGCGACGGTGGACGTCGTGGCTGGCGTCGAAGTGGACGACGCCGTGTGCGCCGTCGTCGTCGGGCCGCCGCACCCCGACATCACGGCGCCGAGCACCGTGGCCGTCGCCAGCGTCCTCAGCCCGGGCTGGCGCCGGTTGGCCCGTGACCTCCCTGACCCCGGCCCTTTACCCGCCGGCCCGGGGCTGGCCGGCCCGGGGCTCACTTCCCGCCTCTCGGACAAGCGTCGTTACCCGAAGCCCGCCGTCGCCGGGGCATTTGTGGGCGGGCCCTTGTCCGGAGCCGGGTTCTCGGCCGGCCCTGACAACGGAGCGACGATGGCTCCGTTTGGATACGGGCACACCGTTGTGGCCGGCACGCACACGGTCACGCTGGTGGGGAAGTCGAAACCGCCGGCAATCGTGACCGGCGCTGCGGGTTGGCCATTGGTCATGGTCACCTTCATCACGCGACCTTGGTAGCTGCCGGGCCCGCACCCGGTCAGCAGGCCCTTGCACACGACGTGGATGTCGACGAAGTACAGGGTCCCGTCCGGGGCGAAAGCCATGCCGAAGGGGTTGTACTGGTCCGGTGCCTTGCCGAGGTCCGCGATCGTGGTGCCGGGCACCGTGCCCCGCCCGGGCTGGGGCTTGCCCTGATTGGTCACCCAGCGGATGGCGGGAGTGCCGATGTAGCTGCTCACGGCGAAGCAGTCACAGGTGGGGTCCTTGGCCACCCCCGCCGGGAAGGCCAGGCCCGTCACGAACGCCGAGACGTGCACCTTGCTCCGCTTGTAGATGCCGCCGGGGCAGTCCGCCGCGCTCGACGGCAGTGACGAGGCGGCGAAGCGGAGCACGCTCTGGGTGCCGACGTTCGGGACGAGCACGTCGCCGTTGTCGGCCAGCGCCATCATCCCGGGCTGGGCCAGGCCGCCGGTCCCGTCGGTGTGGTGTGGCCCTACGCCTCCCGATGTCGGCCCGTACACGATGCAATACGTGGTGTACTTCGGTGCGAACCACTCCACCAGCCGCCCGCTGCTCGGTGGTGGGAAGGCGCCTTGTGCGGTGGCGATGTCGTTGCCGAACACGTTGCCGGCCTTGTCGATGGCGCACCCCGTGTAGGTCTGGTTGTTGTTGAACACGCCATCGGAGGTCGGCGGCGAGTCGCTACCGATGCTCTGGCCGGGAAGCTTGTACGGGCCTGGCACGTACAGAGTCTGGCCGCTGAACGCACCGTTGGGGTCGTCGAGCTCCACACCATCGGCGGGCTGCTTGTAGGGCTTGGCACTGCCGAGATTGTGCTGACCCGGGAGCGTGGGGTCGACTCCCCCGACGAAGCGACCGTCGGGCAGGACGCACATCTGCCCATTGAGGTCCCAGGGGGGAAAGAGCTGTCCCTGGGTGCCCGAAGGCACCGAAAGGAAGTCGACCTCCTCGTTCTGGTCCCAGTAGACGAGGTAGCCGGGCTTCCCCTTCAACCCCCCTGTGATGGGGGCGATGGGCCCGGTGGAAGCGAGGTTCGTGGACGCCGTGGTCCTGGCCACCGTGGTCGACGAGCTCGTCTTCGACGTGGTGGAGCCCGCTGAGCACGCCGCCAACACCACGGTACTCACCACCATCCCGAACACGGCACCTGGTTTCGGGCGCGTCCGTCGAAGACCAACATGGTGAAGATTCATCTCACGCTCCCCGCCCGGCCCCGTCCCTGAGGCTGACGCGGCCGTCATAGTACGCCACCGGACTACGGGACGCCTCGCCGGTATCGAGCGGGACCTGTTGGCGACGATCGACTGGGGAGACCGACGGTTCTCGTACGGACCGTTCTCAGACCGACCGGTCCTGGGGGCTCAGCGTTGCCAGTAGCCGGGTGGGCCCTTGGTCTCGGGCGGGCCCGAGACACCGGTGATGCCCGGGGTGGCGTCGCGCGGGGACGACCGCACGACGTTGGCCTCGGGTATCCGCACCGACTCGGGGCGTTCGACCGCGCTCCGGCGGCCGTTGGACCTCTCGGTGCGCGGCGGCGGGCCGCTGCTCGGGGCGACGGGGACGGCCGACGCGGGCGGGGCGTCAGCCCGACGGAAGTGACCGTACCCGTAGGTCCCGTCTCGGCGACGACGGTTGAACCGGACCCGGTTGAGGACGATCGCCACATTGGCGTTGGCGTTGTCGAGGCGCAACAGGCATTGCTGGAGCCGCTCGGGGTTGAACCGACGTGCGTCGACCACCACGATGACGAGGTCGACCATGGTGGCGATGAGCACGGTCTCGGCCACACCGATCAGCGGCGGGCAGTCGATGACCGCGGTGTCGTGACGCTCGCGCAGCTGCTCGATGAGCAGCGGCAGGTGGGCGGACACGATGTCCGACGGATGCCGGTCGATGATGCCGGCGGGGATCACGTCGAGATAGGGGTTGGGCGTGCGCGAGGCATGGGCGAGTGCGTCCTCGGTCCGCCGACTCGTCACTCCGGGACCGAAGGGGACGCCCATCTGGGTGTGCAATGCGGGCTTGCGGAGGTCGAAGTCCAGCGCGGTGACGTGACGGTCCTGGGCGGCGAGCGCCCATGCGATGTTCGTCGCCACCGAAGTCTTTCCCTCACCCGGGTCGCACGACGTCACGGCGATCATCGCCGATTCACCGGGCGGGAGGCTGATGAGCAGGTTGCTCCGTAGCTCCTGGAACGCCTCCATGGCCATGGGCTCGCTGTGCTTCACGAACAGATCAGTGGGCCGTAGCCCAGGCACGGCCACCCGCGGGATCTCGCCCAAGACGGTGGCGCCGATCCGTTCCTTGACCTCGGTGACCCGGCTGAGCCGACGCCTGATCCCCGCCGCCCATATGGCCGAGAAGATTCCGAGGATGACCCCGAAAGCGCCGGCCCCCACGAGAATGGGCTTGCGCGGGTTCGACGCGGCCATCGGTGACGTCGCCGGTGCCAGCTGCACCAGCCGGTACAGGACCTGCTGGGGCTGGAACGCGATGAGCCGACGGGCAACCGCGTTGGCCAGATCCGCCGCCGCCTTCGGGCTCGTGCTGGTGGCCTCGATCGTGACCACATCGGAGCCGGGGTCAGCAGCGGCGGTGACCGAACTGACCACGGCGCGCTCCGCAGCCGAGAGCCGGCTCCGGGCGATGGCGACGTTGGTGTCGTCGGTGGCCTCGGCGGGGAGCTGCGGGACGACGATGCCGATCACCGACGCGGAGCTCCCCCCGTCCACCGTGGTCGGACTCGGCTGCGCGAGGACGAGGGTCGTGGCCTTGTACTGCTTGGCGGGTAGGAACGCCGCCGCCACGCCGGCGAGCAGGCATAGCACCAGGGCGGCCACGGCGACGAGGAGGTTGTGTCGTACGTCTCGGATTACTTGACGGATCTCCATGGCGTCACACCACCTCGTAGTGGCGGTAATCGCCAAAGGTACGCATGGCCATCATGGTCCCACCTCCCGAAGTCACAGCACTGCGAAGCAGCCCGAGCGACAGCCCGAGCAGTGTGGCTATTCGATAATTCTCGAAGATCGACTCGACCTGGCCCTGGGCGATCATCCCGACGATGACGGCGACGAGGGCGAGCGCCAGCACCGCCACCAACCGGTCCGGGTGCATCCGCCAGGCGGCGAAGCCGTTCACCAGTGAAGCGACGAGCGCAATGAGGAACAACACCAATCCGATCACTCCGGTCCTCAACAAGAGGTCAAGGCCGATGTTCTCGGTGAGGTCCGTGGTGACGAACTGGTTCGGACCGGGAACGTAATAAGTGTAGGTGAAGCCGAGTCCCTCTCCGAGGATCGGATGTTGGCGGGCATCGCCGAGAGCCACGTTCCACTTGTTCAGTCTGGCCTGGGCGGATTCGGCCTTGGCCCCACTGTTGAGCGTCAGGTTGAGATTTCTCCCGATGGTCGACGCGAAGGGTGTTTGCACCGGGCGCTGGGCGGTGATGGCAGGGATGACCGACACGCCGAGCACGACACCGACCACGGCCAAGGCGGTGATGAGGATCTCCCCCATCCGGACCCTGAGCCTCTGCCGGGCTGTGCGCCCCAGGGCGACCACGAGCACAAAGACGATGGCGGCACCGATCATCAAGAGGACCGCACGCTGGAAGGCGAAGAACCCTCCCAGCAGCAGTGGCACCGTGGCCAAGAGGTTGAGCCGGCTGCGCCGATCCTTGGCCAGCTCGAGCAGCAATCCGATGAGTCCGATGGTGGCGAACAGCGCCGCGGAGTCTGTCCCCATGGGGCCGCTGTGGCTGAGCGGGATGAGCGGGAGCTTGGCGCTGTAGGAGAATTTGGCGGCGGTCATGAGGACCAGCGCCGTGGCGAGCAGCGCGGACCAGCGCAGGGTCCGCTCGAAGCCGCGGCCGTCGATGAACCGACGCACCGGAACGCCCGCCACGAGCGCGTACCCCCCCACGACGTACACGATGGCCTTGGCCTCATATGGGATGTAGGTGGTGCTGTTGTGGCGGAGGATTCCCTCCACAATCTCGAGCGACAACCAGCCCGCCACCGCCAGCCATGCCAGTGCCGGGACCCCGATCCGGGTCGGCAGTCCCTTGACCGCCATGCGGGCGAGGAGGGCGACGGTGATGATGACCTCGGGGGTCCGGAACTGGAACGAGCCCGCGCCCGGATGGAAGATGCCCCGGGGGACGTCACTGAAGTTGCCGTAGAGGCTTGACTCGACGATGAGCATGCCCAGTAGCAAGAACACGACCCAATGCTCGCGAGCGCTTCGCTCCCATTGGACAAAGACGTAGAAGAGCATGGTCGAGACGACCAGGCCGCCCATGAGCAGGATTACCCGGCTCACGACGCCACCGTCTCGAGGAGGGGGGCCAGCGCCGCGTCCCAACTGTGCGAATCGACGACCGCGGCGTGGCCGGCGCGGCCCAGGGCCACCGCAGCATCGGGGTCGTCGAGAAGGCCGGTCACGGCATCGATCATGGCGGCCGCGTCATCTGCCACCACGACACCCCGCCCGATCAGGTCCTCGAGGCCGTCCACAGCCACCGACGTGGCCACGACGGGGCGCCCCGCATCGAGTGCCTCGAGGATCTTCAGCCTGGTACCTCCTCCGGACCGAAGCGGGGCGACGGCGATGCGCGCCTGGGCAAGATAGGGCGTGACATCCGCGACGGTACCGGAAACCTCGACCGACGAGGATGCAAGGGCCCGCACCGACGGGGCGGGGTCCCTCCCGACGAGCAAGAGCCGGGCGGCCGGCACCCGACGCAGGACCTCGGACCACACCGCGCCTGAGAACCACACCGCCGCGTCGACGTTGGGCGCCCATCCGAGTGTCGCCACGAACGCGGCCGTGGGGGAGGATGCGGGCTCGAGCGGGTACGACGGGTGGGGATCACGGCCGTTCGGGCACACGAGGAGCTGGGGGAACTGCGGCGCCAAACGGTCTCGCTCTTTCTCACTCACGACCAGGACTGTGTCGAAGGTGCGCGCCGCCTTGCGCTCCATCGCCGCCAGCGCGGCGGCTTCCGCGTGGGCGAGCAGAGCCGACGGACCGTGGGCGGTCCGTCCGTAGCTGCGCAGGAGGGCGGATTCGACGTTGTGGAGGTCGAGCACCCGCCGTGCCGCCACGACGTCGCGCCCGAGCGGCGCCATCTGCATGTACTCGACCTGCAACAGGTCCACTGGGCCTTGTGCCGCCGCGCTGCGCACCTCGGCCACGAGCTCGGGGCTGAAGAAGCGCCCGGCCGAGACACTTCTTGTCTTGAGCACGCCCCGCGCCGCTCGGGCCGTGGTCGGCTTCCACGGGACGCTGCGTACCTCGATCCCGAGCTTCTCGAGGCCGGCGACGTCAGCGGCGCCGTCGTCGTATGCACACAGCACCAGATCCGACCCTTGTGCGAGGCGACGGGCCACGGCGAGGACCCGCTGCTTTCCCCCGTCGTTGTCGGGGAAAGGCACGAACTTCGTCACCATGAGCGTCCTCATCGCCGACGGGTGCTCGAGGCTTTGGGGTGGCGCACGACGGGCCATTGGGTGAGCCGGTCACCTCGCATGTATCGCAGGACCCCGCCCAGAGCCACAGCGTTGAGGAACACGGCCTGGCTGAGGCCGTCGGCAACACGTTGTGCCGCCTTTGCTCCCGCGGCTCGACCCGACGCGGGACGACCCCCGGCGGCTTCGAGGTCGACGGGGTCGACTCCATCGATGGGTTGGCCGGCATGCTCGGACGGGCCCGTCGCCTTTCTCGCCAGGCCCCACAACGCCACGAGATGCCCTCCGAGGAACAAGACGGCGAGCTTGCTCGTGCGGACGCGGCGCAGCGCCGTCACGAGCAGGAGAAGATGCGCGACCGGCGCGATGGTGTACCGGGCCAACCGGTGGCCCCAGATCTGTGCCGCCACGATCCCGCCCCCGGGGCTCAGTTGGCGGCGGCGGCGCATGAAGACATGCATCGCCCCCGAGACACTGCGCGTCCGGCGCTCCCACTGCTGCTCCAGCGTGGGCACGGGAGGATCGAACGCCCGAGCTTGGGGTTCGTACGCGATGACATAGCCGCGCTCCGAGAGATCGAGGGCGGTCCACAGGTCGTCGGTGGCGATGTCGGCGGGGACGGGCTGCCATGCGTCGGTGCGGATGGCGGCCAGCTCCCCCACGAGTCCGATGGTGGTCCCGAGCCGCCACTCGCGCTGCTTGAGCCAGGACTCGAAGCGCCAGTAGAGGTCCTCTCCCGCTCCGTCGGCCTCGACCTTCTCGCCCGCCACGGCGCCGACGCGGGGATCGCCGAGGTGTCGGACCAGCGCCGCGATGGCGCCGGGTGCGATGACATTGTTGGCGTCGCTCACCACCACGACTGGAGCGGTGACCTTCGAGAAACCGAGGTTGAGCGCCTGCGCCTTGCCGAGGCGCTCGTCGGCGGTGACGACGGTGGCTCCAGCGTGTTCGGCGCGCTCCGCGGTCTCGACGTCCGCGTCGGCCACCACCATGACGTCGAGCGGGCCGGGGTAGCCGTTGTTGAGGACATCGCGCACCTTGGCCTCGATGCACTCCGCCTCGCCGTACGCGGCCACAAGCATGGTCACCGCCGGCCACTGCTCGGGGTCCGTCGGGGCCGCGGCCTGGCGACGGCGCGACGCCCATGCCAGCCACGCGGGATACAGCACGTGTCCGGTCGTTGCCGCCGCCCCGAGGGCGCCAACCGTCACCTTCGATCGTCGGCCCATGCTCACTAGTTTCGTCCCATTTGAAGCTGCTCTGTAGCCGCCCGCCCAGCGGTTCCCCGATGAGACCCCGGCAGGGCGCTCGAATCCCGCAGAACGTGGCCACCGGCTTGCCACCCCCCGCGCGTCTGCCCCCGGGGCCCCCTGGACCCGGTCAAGATCCTGGACCCACGACCCATACACCCCTTGCACCCAGCAAACAGCAGACGGTGGCCGAGGACCCCCCGGATCAGGGGTTTTGCCGAGCCCAAAGGCCCGACCCCCCGGTGGTGGACGCCAGAACTGCTATCGGATCGGCCGCGGGTCTGACATCTTGATGATCGCGTACCAGGCAAGCCCGGCGGCTTTCCCAATCTTGGGCAAGACCGCGGCATCGACCGACGACAGGCGGGCCACGAGTCGATCAGTCAGCTTTGAGTCCGGAGCCGGCAGGGCGAGGAGCGGGAAGAGGCCGTAAAACTGCACCTCAACCTGATCAAAGTATGTCTTGGCGAGTTCAAAATCCCGCAGGAGGAGGGGATGCTCGTCAGGAGTCCGCAACGAGGGAGTCAATCGACGAAACAGGTTGATCATCGGATTGTGACCGAGCGGCTCCATGAAGATCCCGATGCCGTCGGGCTTCATGACCCTTCGAAGCTCGCCGAACGCTCGGTCCAGGTCGAGGTGATGGAGGATGCCACGCCCACACACGACGCCGAATGTTGAAGAGTCGAACTCGAGATCCTCAGCGTTCATCTGTCGGCAGGAAATGGTCAATCCCTCGGCGGCGGCACGATCTCGAGTCTGACGGATGCCCTCTTCGGAAATGTCGATAGCAGTCACGACCGCTCCCGCTTTGGCGAGAGCGAATGCGTCGGTCCCGACTCCACAACCGTATTCGAGTATGTCAACGCCGGGGCCGGTCAACCCCATGAGCTTGTCCTCATACGCGGCAGAGCAATCGTTGAGCACCCGATAGAACCTGCCGACCTTCGACCGAGTCCCGTGCTCAAAGGCGTGGTCGTGAAATCCCTGCTCCGACTCCAACCGTTGGTTCGTCGACCCAGAATCTGAAGACATCACATCACCACTCTCGCCTTCCCGTCACACCCGACCATGCGGATCTGCGGGCGCGGCCAATGGGCGACCTACTATCGCTGTTGACCGTTTTAACCCTAGCTCTCTGCGGTTCGAGAAACGGCCGGCCCCATCGGAAGAATTCACTCGGGACTGCACCTGGCAACGTCATTCCCCTCTCTGTGTCCTTTCAGCTAGGACTTTTCTGTATACCGCGAGCGTCCCCAGAGCGGTCCCACGCCCTGTCGGTGGGCTGGGCCGGGGCAAAGGGTGGGCGCCGAGGGACGAGACCAGGGCATCGGCCCAGGCTTTCGGGTCGAGGGGCACGATGATCCCCGCTCCGGTCCGGTACACCTCCTCGGCGAGAGGTGGTGACGCCAGGACGGGTGTGCCTGCAGCCAAGCCCCGGTGCAGGACCCCCGAGTGCGACCCTACGGCGTATGGGAGCACGAGAACATCGGCCGCGCTGGCCCACCTGTCGAGGTCGGCCTCCTCCACAAAACCCCGCCGCACCTCGACCCCCGAGCACCCCTGCAGCATGGAGAGGTCCGCCGAATCATAGGCCTCCCCCACGACCAGGAGCCTTGCCTCCGGCAAGGCCGCCACTACCCGTGGCCACGAGCGGGCCAACAGACCGATGCCCTTGTAGGAACGGACCTGGCCCAGAAGCAGAGCCATCGGGACGTCGTCGAGCCCCAGATCGTTCCTCGCCTGTCGCTTGGGGATGGACGGACCCCCGAGTCGAAGGTCCACGGGTACGACGTGAACGGGAACACCCGGGGCGCTTGCCTCCACGAAGCAACGGGGCTCTTCGCCGTGGATGATGAGGGCGTCCGCGGCACGCCAGCGTCTAGCTTGGTCGGCCACCGCACGAGCGCCACCCTCGAGTGGGAGGGGATCGTGGATCGTGAGAATGACGGGCGTCCGTCGGGAGATTTGGCGCAGTACCAGGGGCTCCAGGCCGTGCACTACCTCGGTCTGGACGTGGACTACTGACGGATGAGCACGACGGACAGCCCGGACCAACCCCACGATCGACGGGGCGAGCTCACCTAGACGCAGCGCATAGAGCCGGGGCTTTTTCATTCGGACCACATCGGGTCCCCACCGGCTGCGGCGCAAAAGAAGCTCTGGATCGCCGACACCCGCCGGAGCGGCCAAAGCAACCTCCGCGTGTTCGGCGACCAGGGCGGCCCGGAGACACTGGGTGTACCGGGCGATCCCCCCGCGGTCAGATGCGTCGGCGAGCAGTACCCGCAACGCTCGTTCGAGCGTGCCCCGTGGCGCGGGAGCTAATGGGAGAAGAGAGTCGAATTCGTCGAGGGACGGTTGGGCGGCCATGGATGTCGTCGGTTCATCGGGTTGTCGCCGGGCAGACTCCTGCGGGCGAAGATCAGTCTCGCGTGATGGGGGCGCGAGGGTGGGTCACCCGATCGATGAAGCCTCTTTCGCGCCCGGGGTCGTCGGCCCGACCGAGGCGTTGTCGCTGTGGTTCGACTCCTCGACCCGGTGGATCCGCAGCACGGTGGCCTCGGCCCGACCCGTCTCCCCACGCGGCTCGAAGGTGTTGCGGATCACGGCGGTGAAGGTCTGGAAGAGGATCACCACGTCGCGCCACAAGGACCAGTTCTCGATGTACTGATTGTCGAGCCGGGCACGCTCGTCGATCGACGTGTCGCCTCGGAGCCCGTGGACCTGGGCAAGTCCGGTGAGCCCGACAGGAACGCGGTGCCGGTCGTCGTAGCGGGGCACCTCGACTTTGAACTGCTCGACGAAGAAAGGGCGCTCGGGTCGAGGACCGACGAGGGACATGTCCCCCCGCAAGATGTTCCAGAGCTGGGGGAGCTCGTCGAGACCGGTGACCCGGAGGATGTGCCCGATCTTGGTCACGGCGACGTTGGTCGGATTCCACTCCACGTCGGAGCGGGAATTCACCCGCATCGACCGGAACTTGAGGACGTCGACGATGACGCCGCGCTGGCCCACACGCTGCTGGCGGAAGTGGACCGGGCCCGGGCTCGTGAGCTTCACCACCGTGGCGATGGCGGCGTAGAGCGGGGACATCACAAGCAATGCGAACGCTGCCACCGTGGCGTCGAAGATCCTCTTGACGATGCGGGAGTGGCGTCGCAGCACCGAGCGGCGCAGCCGGAGGAGCGGGTAGCCCCACACGTCGTCCACATTGCGGCTGTTCATGGCCGTGGCGAGCTCGAAGAACCGGGGAAGCACGTGGATCTCGACCGAGGCGTCTTCGCACGCCCGGAACACGTCGACCATGTCGGATTCGCGCGTCACGCCGAAGGCGACGACGACGCGGTCGATCCTCTCCTCCGACAGCACCATGCGGAGCATGCCCACCCCACCGAACAACGGCAGGGGGAGACCGGCGCTGTCGACCTCGTCCAGGAACCCGACGGGCCGAAGGCCGTACTCGGGGTGCTCCTCGAGCGTCACCGCCATCTTGGCGCTGACGTCGCCGGCGCCGACGAACAATGTCCGCTCGGCGAACCAGCCACGCGTCCGCAAGAGGCGGACGAGCCCGTAGGTCGCGCACCGGGCCACGACGATGCTGCCGGCCACGACCGCACCGGTCACGATCAGCCGGCTCGTCGAGGGCCCCGGCACCTTGGCGAGCGCCATGACCAGGAACGGCGCCCATGCGCAGGCCACGAGCGTTGGCGCCTCACGGGCCACGCTCAGCGTGATCCGGGGCAGATAGTGGCCGGTGAGCGCCAACGCGCTCACGACCATGACCACCGCGGCCCAAGCCCACCATGTCGCCAGGGACAGCCCCAGACCAGCCACCACACCCACGAGGAGTACGGCATCGGCGAGAGCCACGGTCCTCATGGCGGTCCTCGCCGTCGCCCTGCTGCGCAGAGGCAACGCCCGCGCCATGCGCTCGGACGGCCGCGTATTGACCCAGGACTGGTAATTCAGTCCGACTGACATGGCGCTATCAGCTTCTTCTGGTCGGGTGTCGGAGAATTGGATTAGAGGTTAGGCCGCGCTCTGGCGAAGCCGACGGCTTCGGCGCACCATGAGGCCACCGACCACCAGGGCGCCAGCGCCCGCGACCGCCATCCCCTCGATGTCAGCACCCGTAAAAGGCAGGCCGCCACCGGCAGCGACAGGCTGCGGCTCAGCGAGCGGAATCGGCGCAGGCGTTGTGACCTGCGGCGGGCTCGTCAAAGGCGTCGTGCACCCCGTGTAACACGTGTCTGCGAAAGCCGCCGTGGCCGGAACCGCAGCCACGCCCAGCGTGGAGAGGGTCAAGCCCAGTCCCAGACCGAGAAGTTTGCTCTTCATTTCGCTCTTCTACCCTTCACCCCGCGGCGGCTTTGCCGCCGCATCCAAAATGCCCGGTCAAAGACTCCCGCCACACTCCGTGACCGGAATCTACTCGCCACTTCCTCATCATCGGCGGAATGTCCCGCCCCCGCCGACCTGCACTTGTACCTTGCCCTACCGGTGTCATGCCCGATCTCGGGCACTTCCCCAGGGCCCCCTCCGCCCACACCACTCCGTGAGCGACCTACAACGGATTGTCACGGACCCGCATCGACAGAGACCCTATGGAAAGTCAACATTCGGTCAACTGGACCTCGCCGAACGGGTCTTAATCCCTGGTGGCGGGGCCGCGACGAGGAGTGGCTCGAGCCCAATCAGGCCACGGAGCCAAGCATTCCAGGTCAGCCCCGGTTACCGGTGCTCACCAGGACAAAGAGAAAGGCCCGGCGTCGGTCTCGGTCGTCCCCCGGTAATGCCAGGTCACAGGCGCCAGGCGCGCCGTGGGAAGCACCCGGACCTCGCCCGACGCCTGGGGCAGGGTGAACCGGACGACCACGGTTTGCGACTGACCCGCCTTCACGTCCACGGGCGTGGCGATCACCCAGGTCGGGCCCTCGGCACCTAGAGCATCCAGGGGCGGATTGCCCTCGATACGGGGGGTCGACGCGTAGCCCGGCAGGTTGACGGCCAGGACCCCGAGGTACTCGCCGTAGACGGTCCCGAGTCCCGGGTAGGGCCCCGCAATAAACTGGGATTGCCCAGGTGGGGTGCTGTTTTTGAGGTGCACCGTCAAGGTCCCCTGGGTGTGGGTGCCCTGGGTCTTGAGGTCCAGGTCCGAGGCGACCGACAGGTACTGGTCGAGCTTGTTGCCTCCCCGGTTGATCACCGCCGTCGTCATCGAGTCCGGTGACAACTGGCCCGCCACCCCGGCTTGGACCCAGGCGGACTCTGCTTGCGCGTTCTCCGACCACATCAGGAGGTGGCGACCCTGGGTCGCCGTGGTCATTGCATTCGACAAGGACTTGAGATCGAGGGATTCGTTCTCGAGCGCGCCGAGCGCGGCCTGGGCCAGGGCCCCCAACCGGTCTTCACGGCTCCCCTCGGCTCGCGCCGGCGCGCCACTCGGTTGGTCGACCAGGCCTTTGTACTGATCATGGGTCAGGAGCTGCTCCACGTCGCCGGCGCCGACGACGGTGCCGTCGTGCAACGTGACCGGGCCCGTCACCTCGAGGATCTGGTGGAGTCCTTCGACGTCGACGGCGATCACCCCATCGACGTGCTGCCCCGTCTCGGCCTCCCACATCTGGGCCGCCAAGGGCCCGTTGACGTCGAACTGGGGCGTGAACCCCAGATTGCGCCAGTCCTGGCCGGGCTTGATCCAGCCCCACCGGGCCTCGAGGTCCCCGGTGACGGTCACCTTGCCGGGCGCCACGGGGATGTTGACGGTCTGGTTGACGTTCGACAACTCGAGATGCCCGTCACGCGCCGCCAGGGCTCCGACCTCGAGGAAGTCACCGGATCCCGCCCGCATCTCGGCGTTGTTCGCCATCAGGAGGAGATAGGTCTGGGGCCCCTGGAGGATGTCGGCCATCGTGCCCGCCACCCCGGCCGCGTGTTGGAGCCGGGTGCGCACGTCGGTGAGGTCACGCACGAAGGTGTCGTGCTTTGACGCGAGCGGGGAGACGAGCGCGTGGGCCGGGCCGGTGTCGATGCGCCCGAGCGCCTTGTCCGTCTTCGTCGCCAGCTGGGCCAGGGCGCGCAACTCCTCGACCCGGTCGGTCCCGCTGCTGTGGGACGACTCCAACACCGAGTGGGCCTGGTCGATGGCATCGGCGCCGATGGTCGCCACCTGTCCCGACGCCGATGACAAGTCCTGCACCGACCGCAGCTGCCTCCCGATGACCGGGACGATGTCGAGTGGCGCCACGAGCGGCGAGTGCAAAAAGCCGTACGCCGAGTTGAATTCCTTGACGGCGGCATGCAGCGGGCCCGTGGCCGAACGGCTCACGACGTCAGACGCCGAGAGATGCGCCCTGGCCTGGTCCACATCGGCCATGCCGTGACTGGCGTGCACGAGGCCGAGGGCGATGACGACTGCGGACGCCACCAGCCACAGCACCACGACGAGGACCACACCCCAGACGAGACGCCGTCTCGGTCGCCTTCGTCGGTGACGCCGACCCGTGCTGCGCCTCGAAGCGGTGTCGGCGCGCGGTGGGAGGTCGGGGGCGTCTGAAGAGTCGGGGGTGTCGGGGGCCTCCGAAGAACCGGTTGGTGCGTCGGAGTCGCTCACCCCGGCAACGTTCGGATCCCGCGCCGAACCCACAACAACGCCGCCGCGCACTCCACCAGGGTGCCGAGCTCACGCGCCGTCTTGCGGTACCCGTCCAAGGGGCCGCCGATGGGGTCCGGCACGTCGTCGGCGGGCGAGCTGCCCACCAGGTCGGTGCGTTTGCGCCCGTGTTGGAGACGCTCGAGCCACGCCTCGAGCGAGTCGTCGGGCCCCCGCCGCCCCACCAACTCTCCACGGCGTACGAATTCCTTGAGCGTGAACGTGCGTCCCCACGCCGAGGGATCGAGGAGCACGACCTCGCGAGCGTGGCGACGGCCCATGGTGAGCACCACCTCCGACGTCGCCACGAGCTCCGGGTCGATCTGCGCGCTGCGGTGACCCGATAGGTCGACGCCCAGTTCCGCCATCGTGGTGACGACCTCCGGGGGTGACGCGTACCCACCTTCGAGCAGACCCGCCGACGCCACGGAGACTTCCTCGGGGGCATCGTCCCCCCCGACCAGGGAAAGCCGTCCGAACAGCGCGGCCGCCATCGGCGACCTGCACATGTTGGCCGTGCATACGAAAAGGACCAGCACCAGCTGAGTGTATCCAAGCCATGCCGATTCGATGGGGGCATGGGTGGGTAGTCTCGATTACGTGCGACGGGGGCTCATCACCGGCGTACTGGGCCGGATCCTCCTGAGCGCAGGGGTGCTCATCCTGCTCTTCGTGGCCTACCAGCTGTGGGGGACGGGCATCGCCGAGTCACACAGCCAGGCCGTTCTTCGACAACGACTCGACGCCCAGCTACACCGTGTCGACCACCCGTCAACGACGACGACGACCGCACCTTCCTCGTCCACCACGACCACCGCAGCAGGTGCAGGCGACCAACCGACGGTCGGTCCCACCATCGCGGCACCCAATGACGGCAATCCCATCGGGTTCCTGCGGATCCCGAAGATCGGGCTCGACAAGGTGATCGTGCAGGGGACGTCCACCACTGACCTGCGCCAGGGTCCGGGGCACTATCCCGGTACCCCGCTACCGGGAGAGCTGGGCAACGCGGCCATCGCCGGACACCGCACGACCTACGGGGCACCCTTCTACAACCTCGACAAGCTGGGCCCCGGCGACACCATCGAGATCACCACCGTCCAGGGCGCGTTCACCTACCGCGTGACCCACACCCTCGTGGTGAGCCCCTCGGATACCTCGGTGGTCGACAACACGGCGACGCCCGAGCTCACCCTGACCACCTGCAACCCCCGGTTCAGCGCGTCACAGCGTCTCGTGGTCCACGCCGAGCTGACGTCCACTCCCGCTCCCACCGCGCATCCACCGACGTCGGTACCGGGATCGGTATCAGCGCCGGGCACCAGCGACCTCGCCGGCGGACAGGGCGACTGGGTGCCGGCATTGGAGCAGGGGCTGCTGTCGGGGGTCGTGATCACCGCAGTGTTCGTGATGGCGCGTCGCCGCCGGGCGCGATCGGCGCGCTGGATCGTCTACGGGTTCGGGGGCGCGGTCTCGCTCGTCACACTCTTCTTCTTCTTCGGCGCCGTGAGCCCGTTGCTCCCGGCCAGCTTCTGAGCGGAGCTCCGCCGGCGGCTCGGCGCCGGGGGCGAGGCCGGCATGCCGTCGAGCGTGTCGGGTGCGGCGAGGTCCGTGGCGCACCAGCCGTCGTCGGGCGAGTACCGCTTCACGACCTTGGCGGGAGACCCCACCGCCACACAGTGGTCGGGAAGGACGCCGGTGACCACCGAGCCCGCCCCGACCGCGACGTTGCGGCCGATGCGGCTTCCCGGGAGCACGACCACCCCGGTGCCCAACCAACTACCCGACCCGATGTGGACGCTCGACTCGACCGGCCATTGCGCACCGATGGGAACATCGGGATCGCTGTAGACGTGGTTCTGGTCCGTGATGTAGACGTAGGGCCCAGTCTGGATGTCGTCACCGATCTCGATGCAGAAGTGGCCGACGATGTGGCTCCCTCGCCCGATGAGCGTCCGGTCGCCGATGGACACCACGGGATCGCTCACCATCTGCTGGCCCGGCGCCATGCCCGCCGACAATGAGACGTAGGGGCCGATCATCGTGTTGCTCCCGATACGGATCCAGCGCTCGTTGAAGATCGCCCCGGGGGGAAAGGCGATCAGGCTGCGGTGACCGAAGGCCCCGAAGCGCCGGGCGACGGGGTGATCCGCCCCGATGCCACCGAGATCACAGACCCACTGCCATCCGGCCTGGATGGCCACCGAGGCCATCCGGCGGGCCCAGGGCGGCATCTGTCGGGGCGACGGCACGCGCCGAACGTACCCGGTGGCACCGGGACCCGCCCATCCGCGCACTCAGTCGGCGCGTCGGTAGCAGAAGATCTCGGCGGTGTAGGGCAACTCGAGCGGGAGCGGGTGACGCCGGGCCTCGGTGCGGACCTGCTCCAAGAGGCCTTGGCGGGCGGTGCTGTCCATGGCCGCGATGAAGCTCACCGAGGCCACGCGTCCCGCCACACCGTCGACATCGAGGGGTTGTCTCCATTGCACCCGTCGCTCGGTCTCGACCAGGAAACGCGGTGAGCCGTGGCCGGCATCCTCGAGGGCGCCACGCCACGCACCGGAGGTCGCTGACGGGGTGTCGCCGCGCCACGGATCCATGAGACGCTGCAGCGCTGCCTGCAGCGGGTCCGAGAGATCTCGTCGGTTCCACACCACCGCCAGCCGAGACCCGCACCGAGCACTCTGTGCATTTCAGCCACGGCGTCTTCGGTGGCGAACCAGTGCAGGGCCTGAGCCACCGTGAGCGCGTCGACGGTCCCGGTGCCGAGCGGCATGACCTGCGCCACCCCCGCCACGACGATCGCACCCGGCACCGCCTCGGCCAGTGTGGCGCGCATCGCCTCGACGGGCTCCATCGCGATGACGGTGGCGCCGAGGGCCAAGAGTCCGCGTGTGAGCTTGCCCGTCCCCGCCGCGAGATCGAGGACCTTGCGTCCCGGGCCCAGACCCAGATGTTCGCCGAGCCAGGTCAGCGCTTCGGGCGGGTAGCCCGGTCGCGACTGCTCGTAGACCGTGGCGGCACCCGAGAACGCCGTTGCCGTGCTGTGCACTGCGTCGGTTCCCACCACAGCCTGTCATAGTCCGTGTCGCCGGACCGGACCAGCCGGGCCCACGCAGTAGCCTCGCCCCGGATCGATCTTCGGCGGTGCGCTCGAGATCGATCCCCAACCCACACCGGCGACAGTCGAGACGCCGACCCCGACGCGGGGCCGAAAAAAGGGAGCCCATGCCTGACGACACCACCCCCGGGGAGTCCGGCCACGTCCCGAACGGGGATCAGGGCGAGAACGCGGCGCCACCCGAGAACGCCGCACCTGAATCATGGGACACCGCCACCCAGGCGACCCCGGCAGCAACGCCGGGGGACCTCACCCAGTCCGTTCCGGTGGACCCGACCCGGTCCATCCCTGCCTCGACCACGCCCGCGACCGCAACCCCCGCCACCGCATCCGGTGACATCGCTTCGAACGGCATCGGGTTCGGCGCCGCGAGCACCGCCGACGCCACCGGCGGTGGCGGCCCCCGGAGCTCGTCGCCGCGCGCCTTGATCATTGCCTTGGTCGTGGTCGCCGTGCTCGTGGTCGGAGCTGGCATCGCGCTGGCGGTCAACGCCGGGGGAGGGAACAAGAAGGCCTCCCACAACGCCGCGAACATCGCGGCCCCGACCACGACCGCGGCCGCGGTCGGCCCCCTGTGTCCTCTCACCGGGCTCGCACCGACGGGGGGTGTCGTCCCGCAACGTCCGGCTCTGGCGGTGAAGGTGGACGACTACCCCGACGCCCGGCCCCAATCGGGCATCGACCAGGCCGACATCGTTTTCGACGAGCCCGTGGAAGGCGGCATCACGCGCTTCGCAGCGGTGTTCCAGTGCCAGAGCCCGAGCCTCATCGGGCCCATCCGGTCGGCACGGGCCGTCGACCTGCAGATCCTCGACCAGCTCAGCAAGCCCATCCTGGTCCACGTGGGAGGGATCAACCCGGTGCTGTCGATGTTGAGCAACGGCAACCTGAGCGACTTCGACCTCCGCATCCACGGCTCGATCATCAAGCACCTGCCGGGCCGGGTGGCTCCCTATGACACCTACATCTCGGCCGCGGCGGGCTGGGGCCTCGAGGCCGACGACACCACGCCGCCGACCCCGCTCTTCACCTACTCCCCGACGACAACCTTGGGCGCGGCGACCGGATCCGTCCACATCCCCTTCACTGCGACCAACAACACCTTGTGGTCGTGGGACGCGGCGAGCGGGCACTGGCTGTTGTCGTACAGCGGCAGGCCGGCCACCGTCTCTGGCGGCGGTCAGATCGCCACGACGAACATCGTCGTCCAGACCGTGCACGTCACCTATGGGCCCTGGCTCGAGAACAGCGAGGGCGGGCTCGAAGTTCAGTCGCAGATGACTGGAAGCGGGCCTGTCTTGGTCCTCCGCGACGGTGTGGCCATTACCGGGACGTGGAAACGGGCCGCGTTGGGCGACCCCACCACCTTGACCGCTACGAACGGATCGACCATTGCGCTGAAGCCCGGGCAGACCTGGGTGGAGATCGTGCCGTCCACGGTGCCGGTCACGACCACGGGGCCCACGGCGTCGAACGGTCCCGCCACCACCACCAAGCCGTAGGACCGACAGACAACGGGCCGGGCCGCCCGACGGCAACCCGGCCCGCGGATCATGAGAACGAGGAGCGTCAGTCCGGCACGGCGGCGGGAACGCCTTCCTCCTCGATCGCACCGACCGTTGCCCCCGCCGGGAGGACCGTGCCGGCCAGCTGCGAGCGGATCCGCTCGTTGATCTCGATCATCAACTCGGGCGTCTCGACCAGGAACTGCTTGGCGTTCTCGCGTCCCTGTCCGAGCTGCTCGCCCTCATAGGTGAACCACGCCCCGGACTTCTTGATGAGTCCGAGCTCCACACCCACATCCAGGAGCGAGCCCTCTCGGCTGATGCCCCGGCCGTACATGATGTCGAACTCGGCCTGCTTGAACGGCGAGCTGACCTTGTTCTTGACGACCTTCACCCGTGTGCGGCTCCCGACGACCTCCGCGCCGTCTTTGATCTGCTCGATCCGACGGATGTCGAGGCGCACCGAGGAATAGAACTTGAGCGCCCGACCACCCGGGGTGACCTCGGGCGATCCGTACATCACGCCGATCTTCTCGCGCAGCTGATTGATGAATACGGCGATGGTGTTGGACTTCGACAGCGTGCCGGTGAGCTTGCGCAGCGCCTGGGACATCAACCGGGCCTGCAGCCCGACGTGGCTGTCGCCCATCTCCCCCTCGATCTCGGCGCGCGGCGTGAGCGCCGCCACCGAGTCGATGACGAGGACGTCGAGCGCGCCCGAGCGGATGAGCATGTCGGCGATCTCGAGGGCCTGCTCCCCGGTGTCGGGTTGGGAGATGAGCAGGTCGTCGACGTTCACGCCGATGGCGCCGGCGTAGACCGGGTCCATGGCGTGCTCGGCGTCGATGTAGGCGCAGATCCCGCCGTTTCGCTGCGCCTCGGCCACCACGTGCATGGCGAGGGTCGACTTACCCGACGACTCGGGGCCGTAGATCTCGACGATGCGCCCCCGGGGGAGGCCGCCGATCCCGAGCGCCAGGTCGAGCGCCAATGCCCCGGTGGAGATCGACTCGATCCCCAGGTTGAGGTTCTCCCCCATCCGCATGACCGAGCCCTTGCCGAATTGCTTTTCGATCTGGCTCAGGGCCATGTCGAGCGCCTTGTCACGTTCCATTTGTCCGATGCCTCTCTTCGCTTGATTGAACCGGCTACGTCGCTCCGACCCGACTGACTCGACCGACCCTACGAACGGGGTGTGACATCCCTCCGGCTGGTGACCACCGAATGCCAGCAGTGTAGTTGCGAACACCTGTTCGGTGGGGAATGGGGGCGACCGGGGAACCGACCATGGGCCGGTTCGACCCCGGGACGAGCCACAATCGGTGACGATGCCCTTCCCGATGTCGCCGTCTGGCCGATGACACGACCGCGGCTGGCGTTCAACGCGCTGTCGCTGTGGCCCGGCGGGAGCGGGGTCCAGACCTACATCGTGGAGTTGTTGTCGGCTCTCGTCGAGGTGACCGAGGCGGAGCTCGTGGCCTCCGTCCGGGCCGACGCGGTGGACCTGCTCCCCCCCACGGTGGTCCCGATCGTCCGCAACCCGGGACAGGGGATACGGGCCATCCTCACCGAGGCCCGGGGCCTCGGTCCCGCTGCGCTGGTCCACGGCCTCGACGTCCACATCCCGGTGCGACCCGGCGCCCCCACGGTGGCGACGGTGCACGACCTCGCCGTCTACGACGTCCCCTGGGCGTTCAATCGACGTTGGGTGCTGCGCGAGCGCGCCGCCATCGCCCATGCCGCGCGCCGGGCCGACGCGCTGTTGGCGGTGTCGGCCTTCACCGCACAGCGGCTCCGGGATCGCTTCGGGTGCGACGCCACGGTGGTGGCCGAGGCGCCGTCGAAGGACATGGCACCCGCGTCCGAGGCCGAGCGGGACGAGGTCCGGCGCATCTACGACCTCCCCGACCGGTTCGTCTTGTGCGTGGCGACCATCGAACCGCGCAAGGACGTGGCCACGTTGGCGACCGCGTGTGGCGACGCGGGGATCCCCCTCGTCATCGCCGGCGCGGCCCGGGGTGCTGCTCCGGTCGGTGCCCGGCTGCTCGGCTACGTGCCGAGGCCCCATCTGCCCGCGCTGTACGGCGCGGCCACGGTGGTGGCCTACCCGTCGACCTACGAGGGGTTCGGGCTTCCCCCCCTCGAGGCCATGGCGTGCGGGGCATCGGTCGTCGCCTTCCGGATCCCGCCCTTGGAGGAATCACTGGGCGAGGCGGCGGTGCTCACCACCCCGGGGGATGCTCCTGAGCTCGCCGGGGCCCTCCGTGACCTGGTCGCCGACGAGGCCCGCCGGAGCCATCTCGTGACCGCGGGCCTGGCCCGGGCGGCGATGTTCAGTTGGAAGGCGACGGCGTCGGAGACGGCGGGGCTGTACCGACGGCTCGGGGTGGCGTGCTGATCGCTCAGGCCGGCGACCGGGACGTATCGACCAGAGGCACCGTCGCCACCGTCTCGTAGCGCGAACCGCCTCGGCCGAGCACCGAGGACACCAACTCGAAACCCCGGACCTGCCATGTCGCCGCCAGCGATGCGCCCGCCAGGCCGGCGGGGCCCCGGGCCCGTCCCCGGGCCCGGGCCAGGGTGAGGTGTCCCGAGAAACGGTGACCCTCGACGTTCTCGCCCCAGGGCGCGGTCACCGTCGCCACGGCCCGGGCCAACCCGTCGAGGCCCGCCACCGGGACCTGGAGCACCTGACGATCGGGGAACCACGCCGTCGTCGGCCCGAGGACGGCCCGGACCACGCCCGGGCCGGTGGCCGACAAGTCGCCGGGCACGGCCGCGAGCGCCTCTGCCACGGGGCCAGGATCACCGACCTCACCCAGGAAACGAAGGGTCACGTGCCACTGCGGCTCGGTCGTCCACCGCAGCGATGGCAGCTCGGGGCGGTCGAGGCCCAGCAGCATCTCGACCACGCTCTCGGGTGGCCACACCGCCACGAACAGCCGCACGACGTCCAGTGTGCAGACGCAAGGCGTCCGGTGTGGTGGATCGTGGCGTGGACGCGGGAGGATGACCGGTCATGGCCGTCCCCCGGATCGAGGCCGTGCGCGGCGACATCACCACGCAGGACACCCACGCCATCGTCAACGCCGCCAACAGGCGGCTCGCCGGGGGTGGTGGTGTCGACGGCGCCATCCATCGGGCCGCCGGCGCACCGGGGTTGCGGGCCGCGTGCGCCGCGCTCGGCGGGTGCGAGCCCGGCGACGCCAAGGCGACACCGGGTTTCGCCCTGGCGGCGCGCTGGATCATCCACACCGTCGGTCCGGTGTGGGAGGGCGGGACGCGCCGCGAGGCCGAGCTCCTGGCCTCGTGTTACCGGCGTTGCCTCGAGGTCGCCGACGAGCTCGGGGCCCGGTCCCTGGCGTTTCCCGCCATCTCCACCGGCGCCTACGGGTACCCGGCCGACCTCGCGGCGCGCATCGCGGTGGACACCCTCACCGTCTGCGACACCGGGGTAGCGGTGGTACGACTGGTGGCCTTCGACGAGCCAACCTGTGACCGCTACCGCGCCCTGCTCAAACCCTGACCGGCCCCGTGGCCAGCAGTCGCCGGCGCAACAGGTCGAGGGCGGAGATGGCCGCGTACTGGCGCACCCGGTCGCGGTCACCGGGCAGATGGAACACGAGCGACTCGGCCTCGGGGCCGAGCCCCGCCAGTCCCACCATGACGGTGCCCGGTGCCACACCTTCTTGTTCGTCGGGGCCCGCCACACCGGTGAGGGCGAGGCCGACATCCGCGCCCAGCACGCGCCGGGCGCCCTCGGCCATGGCCCGGGCCGCGGACTCGGTCACCACCGGCCCTTCGGGCACCCCGAGCACGTCGTGCTTGACCTCCGAGGCGTAGCTGACGACGCCACCGCGGAACCAGTCGCTCGCGCCCGGGACACCCACCAGCCGCGAGGCGACCAGCCCGCCGGTGAGCGATTCGCCCAGGCCCAAGGTGAGAGCACGTTCGACCAACAAAGTGGCCACGGCGGCCTCCATGGTGGTGTCGTCGACCCCGAAGACGACCGGACCGACGAGCCCTCGCACTTCCATCTCCTCGGCGTCGAGCAGCGAGGTGGCGGCCGCGGCGTGAGGCGCCTTGGCAGTGATCCGGACTTTGATCCCCTCGATCCCGCTCGCCAGAAAGGCGATGGTGGGGCTGCCCGGCGAGGCGTCGGAAGCCTCGATGCGCGGCGCCAGGAGCTCGGCGAGACCGGACTCGCTCATCCCCCAGGTCCGGACGACGCGACTCATGATCACCGCCGCCTCGCCGGCCAGATCGGCACGGTCGCGCAGGTCGGGCAGAACCGCCCGGGTGAACATCTCGACGAGCTCGTAGGGCACGCCCGGGAGGGCGTAGACGACTTTGTGGCCGACCGGGCAGATGAGGCCCGGCGCGGTGCCCAGCTGTTGGGGGATAGGGGTGGCACCCACGGGCACGTCCGCCTGGCGGCCGTTGCTCTCGGGCGTGTCGCGACCGCGCGAGCTGAACATCACCTTGATCCGGTCCACGATCTCGACGTCGCGGACGAGCGGGACGGCCATGACCTCGGCGATGGCGTCACGGGTGATGTCGTCGTGGGTGGGCCCGAGGCCACCGCACACCACGACGCCGTCGCTCCGGGCCAGGGCGGTGCGAAGGGCCAACACGATCCGGGCCTGGTTGTCCCCGACGACCTGGTGGAAATGCGAGTCGATGCCCGCCAAGGCCAGCTGTTCACCCATCCAGGCCGAGTTGGTGTCGACGATCTGGCCGAGGAGCAACTCGGTGCCGACCGCCAGTACCTCGATCCTCACCGATCTGCCGCCTGGGCGGCGCGCCGGCCGTCGAGGAGATACTGCGCGCCGGTCGCCACGGTGAAGGCGACCGCCACCCACAGCCCCACCAGAAGGACGGTGCGGTGCGGGGCCACCGATGGCGCCAAGCAGAGCAGGATGGCGATGCCTTGGACGAGGGTCTTCGCCTTGGCGCTCACGCGTGCGGGGATCGAGATCCCTCGCCGGCCCACGGCGATGCGGTAGAGGCTCATCCACACCTCGCGAGCCGCGATGATCGCCACCGGCAACCACGGCACCTCGCCGTTCACCGCCACCGCGCACAAGGCACCCACCACGGCGGCCTTGTCGGCCAACGGGTCGAGGAACGCACCGGACCGGGTGGTGCCCTGGCGTCGGGCCAACCATCCGTCGACACCGTCGGTGAGCCCGATGGCGAGGGCGACGCCGAAGGGGGCCCACCCCGGACCGCGCACGATGATGATCGCCACGAGCACCGGGGTTGCGAGCAACCGGGCCATGGTGAGGGCGTTGGCCGGCGTGTTGAGCGCCGACGGCCCGAAGGTGGAAACCCGCATCCGCTCGCGCAGCGGCTCGGTCACGACTCGGCCCACAGGTCCGGCCCGGCCGCGCCCGTCACCACCACCTTGTGGAACTCGCCCACGGCGAGGGTCGTCGGTACGTGGACGACGCCGTCGATGTCCGGGGCCTCGCGATGCGACCGAGCCATGCCGGGCCCGTCGACGAGGACATCGAGCTGTTTCCCGACGAGCCCGGCGCGGCGCTCGGCGGTGATGGCGTCTTGGAGCTCCGAGCACTCGCGCAGCCGCTCCAGGGCGAGGTCGGCCGGCACCGAGCCGGGAAGCCCCTCGGCGTAGGTGCCCGGTTCCTCGGAGAAGGTGAAGAAGCCCGCCCAGTCGAGACGGGCCTCGGCCAGGAACGACAAGAGGAGGTCGTGGTCTTCCTCGGTCTCCCCGGGATAGCCCAGGATGAACGACGACCGCAGCGCGGCGTCGGGTGCGCCGGCGCGGATGGTGCCGATCCGTTCGAGGAACTTCTCGCCGTCACCCCACCGACGCATCTGTTGGACCAGGGGACGCGAGACGTGTTGCAACGACAGGTCGAAATAGGGCACACCGGTGGACACGATGGCTTCGATGAGTGAGTCGTCGAGCGCGGAGGGATAGAGATAGAGCAGTCGGACGCGCTCGACCCGCTGCGACAGCCGACGCACGAGGCCGACGATGGGGCGGACCGTCCCGGCCGGACGGGCCACCCGCTCGGGCGCGCTGCGGTCGAGCCCCCATGAGGCCAGGTCCTGCGCGACGAGGACCACCTCGTGGACACCCTCGCCGAGCTCGTCCACCTCGGCCAGGACGACATCCTCGGGGCGCGACCGCTGCAGCCCACGGAACGACGGGATGGCACAGAAGCCGCAACGCCGGTCACAGCCCTCGGCCACCTTCACGTACGCCCACGGCGCATGGGCCGCGGGACGAGGAAGGTTCAAGAGGTCGAACGACGGGGGGGCCTCGCCAGCCGCGCCGTCGTCGGTGAGGGTGCCCTCAACCTGTCGGCGGAGGGTGACGGGCACCCCGAACCCCACCACCAGGTCGACCTCGGGGAGCGCGGCGGTGAGCTGGTCGCCATGACGTTCGGCCAGACATCCCGTCACGACCAGGCGGGCGCCCTCGCGGCGCGCCGCGGCGAGGTCGAGAATGGTGTCGATCGATTCCTGGCGGGCGGCCTCGATGAAGGCGCAGGTGTTGACCACCACGAGATCGGCGGCGTCGGGCGAAGCTGCCGGCTCGTATCCGTCGCGTCGCAACGTCCCGACCAGCTTGTCCGAGTCGACCTGGTTCTTCGGACACCCCAGGGTCTCCAACCAGTATCGCTCGGGCACCAGGACAATCTACCGGCGGAGGCTCAAAGGGCGGAGAGCGAGGCCTGTGAACCTCCAGAACGCGCTATCAGGCGATTGCGGCGCGAACCTCGTCGAGTGAGAGCTCAGCGGTCGCCGGCCCACCACACTGGGCACAGCTCTCGGTGTGGTGCCATGAGCTCAGCAGGCGGGTGCCTTCGGCGTTGAGCATGACGACGAACGACTCCGACCCGGGGTCGAGATCGAGGCCGTAATACGGGCGCCACTCCGTGGCGGCCGGATGGCTGCCGACGCTCACATCCTTCAGGACGCGCCGGAAACGCATGCGAGGCGCGTCGAAGATCCAGGTGCTGTTGCAGGATTCCAAGATGAAGGGCTCCATGTGTCCATTGTCAGCCTGGATCCTGGCAACTAGCTCAGATTGGCGTTGCGATTCAGTGAAGAATCGATGTCAGGGCTGCATACGACCCCACCTCGGCCGACAGGGATCGAGGAGGGGCCGCAAGAGCGGAGAGGGAGGGATTTGAACCCTCGGACCCAGTTTCCCAGGTCAACTCATTAGCAGTGAGTCCGATTCGGCCGCTCTCGCACCTCTCCCGAAGGGCGTCATCGAAGCTACCAGTCAACGACGCCACCCTCGGCCTTAGAGTAAAGAGGCCATATGGATGTGCTCGTCGTGGTCGGCAGTGAACCGGCCCCCGCCCGACTCGAGGACCGGGCGCTCCATGTCCACCGATTTCGCTCCGACGAAGCCCTGGCCACGCTCGTTGGCGCACTCCGGGCCCGCATCCCTCGCCGGGTGGGCGTGTGGGGGCCGGTGGCCGAGTCGGCGCCGGTAGCGGCGGGGCTGCGTCGGGCGGGGCTGCCTACCGAGCTGTTCACCGACGAGCCCATTGCCGACGACGTGTCCGAGACACTTACCGGTGTCGAGATCCGGCGCGTCACCGACCCTGGTCCGTCCATGGACGTGGCCGACACCCTGGTCGAGCTGATCGGCCATACCCCCATGGTTCGGTTGGACCGCACCGCACGAGACCTCGAGTGCACACTCGTCGCCAAGCTCGAGCTGTTCAACCCGGGAGGCTCGTCGAAGGACCGCATCGCGCTCGCCATGATCGAGGCCGCGGAACGAGACGGCGCACTCCAACCGGGGGGGACCATCGTCGAGCCCACAAGTGGCAACACCGGCGTGGGGCTCGCCATCGTGGCGGCACGGCGCGGCTACAACTGCATCTTCGTCTGCCCCGACAAGGTGGGAGCGGAGAAGATCGCCCTGTTGCGCGCCTATGGCGCCGAGGTCGTCGTCTGTCCGACCTCGGTCGCTCCGGAACACCCCGAGTCCTATTACTCGGTGTCGGACCGCCTGGCCCGGGAAGTGCCTCTGGCGTGGAAGCCCGACCAGTACCACAACCCCAACAACCCCCAGGCCCAGCGCGACACGACCGGGGCCGAGATCTGGGAGCAGACGCGCGGACGTGTCACGCACTTCGTGGCCGGCATCGGCACGGGCGGGACAGTCACCGGCATCGGGCGGTACCTCAAAGAGCGCAACCCCGCCGTCCAGATCATCGGGGCCGACCCCGACGGCTCGGTCTACTCAGGAGGTTCGGGGCGCCCCTATCTGGTCGAGGGCATCGGCGAGGACTTCTGGCCGTCGACCTACGACCCCTCGGTCGTCGACCGGGTGGTGGCGGTGTCCGATGCCCAGAGCTTCGCCACAGCACGACGGGTGACGCGCCAAGAAGGACTGCTCCTGGGCGGATCGGGGGGCACCGCCATCGCCGCCGCGTTGGTGGTGGGGCGCGACCTTCCCCCCGACGCGGTCATCGTGGTCCTCATCCCCGACTCGGGGCGTGGATATCTGTCGAAGATCTACAACGACGCCTGGATGGCTGACTACGGCTTCCTCCAGGCGGCGGGGACGACCGTGGGCGACCTCCTGGCGGCACGGGACCCGTCGTTGCCGTCGCTCGTGCACACCCATCCCGATGAGACCGTCCGCCAGGCCATCGCCATTCTGCGCGAGTACGGCGTCAGCCAGATGCCGGTGGTCAAGCACGAGCCACCGGTGGTCCTGGCCGAGGTGGTGGGCGGTGTGACCGAACGCGACCTCATGGAGAGTGTCTTCGCCGATGCCCCCATGCTGGAGCGTCTCGTGAGCGACATGATGGGCCCACCCTTGCCGACGATCGGAGCGGGCGAGCAGGTCCACATCGCGGTGGGACGCCTCGAAGGCGCCTCTGCGCTGGTGGTGCTCGACCGCGGCCATCCCGTCGGTGTCATCACCCGTTCGGATGTGCTCGCCACCTTGGCAGCGGGACCACGCTGAGCCCGATGATGCAACGGCGCGACCTCACCGGTCTCGGGTTCGAGACGCGCGCCGTCCACGGCGGCGGCGGGCCCGACCCGGCCACGGGGGCAGTCAACACGCCGGTCTACCTGTCGTCGACCTTCGAACAAGACGGCGTGGGTGTGGACCGGGGCTATGAGTACGCCCGTTCGGGCAATCCGAGCCGGGCCAGTCTCGAAGCCCATCTGGCCCTGCTCGAAGGAGCCGCCTTCGGGTTCGCCTTCGCCAGTGGGCTGGCGGCCGAGGACGCCATCTTGCGCCTTCTCGACCCCGGCGACCATCTGGTCATGCCCACCGACAGCTACGGCGGGACCTACCGGTTGGCCACGGCCGTCCACCGACGGGCCGGGCTCGAGGTGGACGCCGTGGATCTATCGCGCTTGGAAGACGTTCTGCGACCCGAGACGCGCATGATCTGGATCGAGACGCCCACGAATCCCCTCCTCGACATCGTGGACATCGCCACGGTGGCCACCCTCGCCCATCGCCAGGGTGCGCTCGTCGTCGTCGACAACACCTTTGCCACGCCCTGGTTGCAACAGCCCCTCACCTTGGGGGCAGACATTGTGGTGCACTCGACCACCAAGTACCTCAGTGGGCATTCCGACGTCATCGGCGGGTTCGCGGCCACCAACGACGCCAACTGGGCGCAGCGCATCGGCTTCCTCCAGAACGCGGCCGGTGGGGTCCCGGGGCCCTTTGACTGCTATCTGGTCCAGCGCGGTGTCATGACCCTTCCCTTGCGGATGGAACGCCACTGTGCCAATGCGCTCGGAGTGGTGGAGTTGCTGCGCGGCCACGGCGCCGTGAGCTCTGTCTTGCACCCATCGCTCGAGAGCCACCGGGGCCATCTCGTGGCCAGCCGGCAGATGCGCGGGTTCGGTGGCATGGTCAGCTTCACTTTGCGGGGAGGTGAGCAGGCGGCGCTCGAGCTCTGCACCCGGACGCGCCTCTTCACCCTGGCCGAGAGCCTGGGCGGCGTCGAGAGCCTGATCGAGCATCCCGGCAAGATGACCCACGCCAGCGCGGCGGGGACCACGAACGAGGTCCCGGGTGATCTCGTCCGTCTCAGTGTCGGTGTCGAGGCTCTCGACGACCTCGTCGCCGACCTGGCCGGCGCCCTCGACAGTGTCGTTTGAGACTGAGGCCCTCTGAGACTGGCGTCCTCTGAGAACCCCGAGGGCGCGAGCCCGCGTGCCGAGGTTCTCGAGTGACAACTCGGCCGTGGCCTGCCCATCGCAGCGTCCGCGTCAGGCTCTGTAGCCCGAGACTCAGCCGGAGCGGGCGAGGCTTATGGTGTCGATGGACGCGAGCAGCTGCCGATCACGCTCGTAGGTGAGGGCGTGCGCGGCGAAATCGAGCTCGAGCCACTTGAGGACGTCGACTTCGGCGGATACGGCGAAGTCTCCACCGAGCACCTCCATGACCCAATACCCAACGACCTTCTGACGTCCCCGCCGGTCCCGGTACTCGGTGAACCCGACGAAGTCCAAAAGCCGACACCGGTAGCCGGTCTCCTCCAGCACCTCGCGCAGCGCGCAGTCCTCGTAGGATTCGCCCGGATCGACCTTGCCCTTGGGCAGCGACCAGTCGTCCCTGTCTGGTCGGTGGACCACGGCGACTTCGTAGCGACCGACCGGACCCTCGCGCAGCAAAATCCCCCCGGCGGCCCGGACGACGCCGCCAGCCGCCTTGCCACGCCGCAGCACCCGCGCCACTGCCCGACTCATACCTCCGAAGCTACCCACGTCGTGGGTGCTACACGGGGACCCTGGGTGATTTTTTACGACCCTACTCCGAGTGCCTGAGCCGGCCCACGAACCTTCCAGCCGCCTGACGCGCTGCGTAGGGGAGAAGCTGGGCCGGCGTATGGAACGGGCGCAGACCCCGCCGGACCAGAAGGTGACCCTGCAGTGTTGCTTCGTCTCCGGTAAACGACGACTTGTATGGCTCGACGCCGGGGCCGAGGTCGAAAATCTCTTCGCCCCGCAACATTGAGTCCTCGACGCACAGTGCCAGATTCGCGCGACCCGGGGACAGGTTCGCCCATGCGTCGTCGAAACCACGGATCCACGAGCTCGATCCCATCCCCGCGTTGATGATGAGATCCGTGGCGATCACCTCTCCGGGCCTTTCGAAGGTCGACAGCCGCAGTCGACCCGTCTCGGATCTTTCGACGGCTTCGGACACCATGTCCAGAAAACGTCCGTCGAAGGGGGGGCCCGAACCTCCTCGGTCAGCTCGGCGACGCTCGTAGAGCCGCTGCTGTTGAGGGAGTCGTTCGATGACATCGGCGGCTTCGGTGGACATGCGATGTTCGAACCCCTCCGCCCGAAGCTTTCGGTGATCTGAGCGAACCGAGTTGCGAAAATTCTTGGAGCGCTCCCGAAGCCATGCCTCAAAATCACAGCCCGCGATCATCACGTGTGGGGACACGAATGTGTGTCCGTCTATCAGGACAGGGGGTCGCCCGGGCCAACCCCGACGGAAGGCTTGCGGTAACGATGAATCGGCTAACAGCCAGTCGAGCGACACCGAGTCCGGCGCTGGGTCCGAATTTCCAAGGGCGACGGCCATAGATTCCCAGACCTCGTCGTCGCGCCCTGGTGCGCACAGCGGCTCGACGCCGTGAAGCATCGGAGCGGCTAGTTCGTACCTGTAAAAGCCGGCGCTGGACCGCACGACGTAGAACGGCGCGGCACCGACGACGGAGTCCCCATCACTCACTATCACCGCCCGGATCTTGGTACCGACCGGCATTGCGTGCCGGTACCACGCCAGCGTCAATACCGGTGAGGACCGCGGCCTGTTGCTCGCCACGGCGAGGGCGTCCCAGCCCGGAGCGAATTCCTCCAACCGATCCAGCTCGGTAACGACCTCCGCTTGCACCGACGCAGGTCCCCTCCCAGTCGCCCGACTCCTCACCATACCTTCGGCGGCAGAGCCGTCGTGATGCCGAAGGTATGGTGCGGCACTTGGGCGTTCCCGTTCCCCGGCAGGGCGCCTAAGCTGTTCAGGACGCGGTCGACGTCCTCACCGTCCCGCCATTAGGGACCTCAAACCCCCGACAGGACCGGAATGACCAAGCGCGAAGGGCGACGGTGATGGGCAGACGTCGACGACCCCCTGGCACTCCGACCGTCGTCTTCGTCGATGACGGCAAGTGGAATGCGTTTCACCAGCTGGCGCCGGGCCTCCGACGAGGCGGCGTCCGGACCGTCCGAGCAAGCACCGAGGGGCTGCGCAGGACACGCGTCAGTTCTCGGCTCCTCTTCGACCGGTACGCGGTGCTACCCCATGACCCGAGACCTGACGCGCTGACCGAAATCCTCGCCGGCGAGAACGTCGTAGACATCCAATTCACAGAGTCGTTGGCCGAGTTGGTAGGCGAGTGCACCGACCAGTTGCGGCCCCGGGTAGCCGAACAATTGGTCAGACGACTGGCGATGGTCGACAAGGTCGTGGCGTCGAAGCTGTTCACCCAAGCAGGCGTGCGTACCCCCGCCATGATTCCGGTGGCCGAGATCACCGCTGAGGAGGCAGTGGAGAAGTTCGGGCTGCCGATCGTGGTGAAGGGATCGATCGGCTTCGGCGGCGAGGGTGTCGCCATCGCGCACGAGCTCGACGACCTCGTGGAGGCCATCGCCGATGACGGCGATGGTCCTGGTTGCCAGTTCTTCGAGCAGTTCGTGGTGGGGGAAAAGCTCGACTACGCCGCCGCGGTGGGCCCCACCGGGATCGAGCAGGAGCTCGCCTATCGCATCGTCCGGTGGAACCAACCGGTGGGCCGCGCCACCGAAGTCGAGACGATCGACGACCCCCAGCTCGTGGCGTTCGGGAGGAAGGTCCTCGAGGTCGTGGGCTGCACGGGACTGGCCAACATGGACGTGATCCGCGACGGGCAGGGGCTCGACTGGCTCATCGACTTCAACCCACGAGCGTTCGGTGGCTCGGGATGCTTCCGAGCCGCGGGCATCGACACGACCGAAGGGTATCTTCGGTCGATAGGGGAACATTCGACACCGATCGGGCGCATGACCCCCGCCGTCGGGATACACATCGAGGTGTTCCCGACGTGCCTGGAGGACGTGATCGAAAGCAGGAGCATCACGCGGACGGCCGCGGCGTTCATGCGTAAGTCGTTTCCTTATCTCCGATGGATGGGCTGGCGGTACTGGCTCTCAGAGGCCTTCTTTACCGCCGACACCCTGCGCATCGTCCGAAAGGAGGCGAAGGCTCGTTCAGCCGCGGCGGTGGCGCCCTCGACGACGGCCGCCACGGCCATCCCGGAGGTGCCCACCCGGTAGGTACGATGCAGCTGTGCGGGTCGCGTACTTCGTCACGTCGTACCGCCCGCCTCGCCAGCTTCTCCGGCTCCTCGCCACGCTTCGCCGGGCGCAACCCGAGTCCCCTTTGGTGGTCCACCATGACCGCTTCAGATCCGATTGGGACTCGGAGATCGTCGCACCAGTCGGGGGGGTGGACGTCCTGGCGAGCCCCGCCCCGGTGTCGTGGGGTGACTTCTCCATCGTCGACATCACCTGGACGAGCCTGTCGTGGATGGTGGAGCACCGGGTCTTCGACTGGGTGGTGTTCCTCTCCGAACAGGACTATCCGATCGCCCCGGTCATCAGGCTCGAAGAGCGGCTGGAGAGGTCCGGCGCCGACGCCTTCGTCGAGGCAAGGCCGATCCACCTCATCGAGGATGCCGTGCTCCGCATGGAATGCGATCGGCGCTACAACTATCGGTACCGCAACCTGCCTCGCCTCGGCGTCATGGCACGGCTCCCGCCGAGGCTCCGTCGGCCCGTCGCGGACGTCGCCCACTACCTCAACTTCGTCCTCTACAAGCTGCAGCGCAAGATCACGGTGTACCGCTACCCCGACCCGCTGCCCATGCGGGTGGGGGTCAGACCGGCACGGTCGCCGTTCTCACCCGGATTCCCGATCTGGTACGGATCACAATGGATGGCGCTGTCGCGCCGCGCCGCGGAAACAGTCGTCGAATTCGTCGGTGAGCACCCGGACTATGTCCGTCACTACGCGCGAACCGTGATCCCAGACGAGTCTGCGACCTCCACGATCGTGTGCAACGATCCACGGCTCCGGGTGCGCAACGAGGAGCTCCATCACGTTCGCTTCACCTCAGTCGACGGACACCCCGACGTCTTCGGTCTCGACGACCTGACCGAGCTCATCGACTCGGGCCGGTTCTTCGCCCGGAAATTCGACATCGACACCGACTCGGCGGTGCTCGACGCCCTCGACGAGCACGTATTCGGTAGCTGAACCAACCTCGAGCCGCCCTGTCGTCTCAGACTCGGACCTCCGCGTACAAGGCCTCGAAGTGGGCCGCCATCGTCGTTGCGGTGAACTCTTGGAGCGCAAGGGCCCGGCACCGACCCGCCATCGCTTCTCGTAACCTGACGTCTTCCGCCATGCGCTGGAGCGCCCGGGCCAGCGCGTCGGCCTCGTGGGGCGGCACGAGCATGCCCGTGTCACCCTCGACCACGATCTCGGGGATTCCCCCCACGTGCGATGCGACAACCGGCATCCCCGCCAGCATCGCCTCCACGATGACCAGAGGGAATCCTTCGGTGAACGAAGGCATGGCCAGGACGTCGAAGGCCCACGTCGCGGTCCAGGGGGGGTCGACCCATCCCGCGAAGTCCACCCTGTCAACCAGCCCGAGCTTGTCGACGAGCCTCTCCAAGCGGGTGCGCTCAGGGCCGTCGCCCACCAAGACGAGATGGCTCCGGGGGAGCCGGGCCATGGCTTCGATGAGCACTCCGAGGCCCTTCTCCGGCGACAGCCGCCCGACCGCCCCGATGTGGAGCGTGCCCGGAGGACTCGGTGGCGGCGAGGGCGGAAGCTCGCGGGGCACCGGCATGCCGTTGTGGATGACACGCATCGATCCCGGCTTCATGTGCAGCATCGGCTCGACGTGGCGAGCCGAGTCGCGCGACACACAGACATAGGCCTTGATCCGACGGGCCACTGGCCGAACGAGCCATTGTTGGCGCTTTCGCCACGGCTCCGAGCGGCCGTGCAGCACGGCGACCATCGGAGTGCGCGTAACGGCTCCGGCGAGGGTGCCGTACTGCGAGGTCCATGGATTGTCCAGATTGACGTGGAGAATGTCGGGACGAAGCTCGCGCATGGCCCGGACGTGCTCGGCGATGGCACGGATGTCGAACTTGCTTCGGACCGGTGAGAGAACCCTGATCTTGGCTCCCGGCCGGGAGGCGGCCACCCAACGGACCATGTCCTCGGATGTGCCCACCACGGTGACATCGAAGGCGGGGTCGAGTGCACCGAGCAGAACCGCCAGGCTGGCCGAAGAGCCTCCTTGGGACTGGGCGTCGAAGTAGCACGCCAGACGAAGAGGACGGCGCGACGCCCGCGCCTCGTCGCTCGGTTGAGGGTCCATCGACACGGACAAGCAGGTTACCCGCCGGCATCGTCGACTCAACGACCGTCGAAATGGGCCTCGAGCAGCAAAGTTCTGTGGGAAACTGGGGACATGTCCGACACGGTTCCGGCAGTGTCGGTGTGCATGCCGATGTCGCGTGACGCCACGGTTGTGCGCCGAGCACTCCAGAGCGTGCTGACGCAGGACTTCGACGACTTCGAAGTCCTGATCGGCGACGAGACGGGAGCCGGGGAGCCCGCCGTGGCCGAAGCAGCCGACCCTCGCGTGATCTACCGCCGGAACCCGGTGCGTTTGGGATTCTCGAAGAACCACGTCGCCCTTCTCGATCGGGCCGCGGGGCGCTATATGACCGTCCTTCACGACGATGACTGGTGGGAGCCCACGTACCTGTCGTCTCTGGTCGCTGTGCTCGACGCTGACCCCGAGGTCGGTCTGGCCTGCTGCGCCACGGTTTTGGACGACGAACGCGGCCGCACGTCACCGTGGCCGTTCCCGCTCAGTGCCGGCCGACACGACGGCGTTCTCGAGACGCTGCTGCGTGAGGATTGGTTTCTTCTGCTCAATGCCACGATGTGGCGCCGGGAAGTGTGGGCAGGACCGGCGCGCCAGTGGTCCGAACTCTGCTGTGCCGATCTGCAGCTGTTCCTGTCCGCGGCCGACGCGGGCTGGGCCTTGTATTACCTACCCACTCCTCTCGCTCACTGGGCACAGCACCGCGGCCAGTCCGGTGCCGAGCGAGGACCGGACCACGGGCTGGGGGTGGCAGACGACGTCCTCGCGTTTTGGGACGGGTGGCTCGAAGGACGACCTGTGCCACAGGCCGTGCTCTCCAACGGGCCTCGGGCGCGCTGGCGCCTCCGGCAAGCCCGGGCCCTTCTCTTGGCGGGACGCACCGGTGAGGCGCGGATCGCGATCAAAGGCGCCTTGGCACTTGCTCGGGGGTCCGACCTCGCCCGAACCGAACTTCCCAGATTGCGCCGTCTGTCGTTCGCCTCGCATCTTCCGCCTTTCGCCGTTCGAACCGTCGTGGGCCTCAAGCGGGTGGCATGGCGCAACTGATGAAAATGGCAAGTCACCAGATCATGGCCCGCGAGCAGAGCGTTCGACCACTCTCTGGTACGAAGCACGTAGGGTGGTGCGTCATGCGCCTCGCGGTGGTGAACGCGCTGACGCCGGCGTGACGACCCCATCGGGACCCAGCGGCGACAAGGCCGACCGGACCCGACAGCCCGACAAGGTCCGGGGGGAGCCTGCCGCGACCAGCGCCCTTCCGGTTCGCTTCGGCCGCAACGTCTTCATGAATTACGCGGCTCAGGGGCTGACCGCCCTCTCGGCCTTGGTACTCACGCCAATTCTCCTGCACCACCTGGGTAAGACCACCTACGGCTTGTGGGTTGTGGCCAGCGGAGCGGTCATCTACCTGGAGCTGTTCGAGCTGGGATTCGGCGGGGCGACCACCAAACTGATCGCCGAGGACGCCACGGTTCGACCGGACCAGGCGTTGCGGACACTCAACACGACCTTCTTCGTTCTCGTCCCCCTCGGTGTGATAGCGCTGCTCTTCGGCGGCGGTTTGTCGTTCGCGCTGCCGCACATCATCCATGTGGCAGCGAACCAGCACAACGAGGTCATCGTCGTCGTAGCCGTCTTGGCGTTGGCTCTGGCCGTCTCGATCCCTGGAGACACATTCGGGGGGGCGCTGGTAGGCCATCAGCGCTACGACATGGCGGCTGCCTCAAACGCGTCAATGACACTCTTCACGGCAGTTGCGAGTATCGCGGTGGTGGTGTCCGGGGGCGGGATCGTGGCACTGGCCGTGACGACCAGCGCCATCTCCATCTTCTTCCATCTGGTGCGCCTGGTCATGGTCAAGCACATCATGCCGGAGGCACGCATCAGTCCCCGTCTGGTCGATCGCGAACAACGACGCCAGGCCCTTCACCTTTCAGGGTGGTTCCTGCTCCAGGCGGTACTCGCCGCGATCTACGCCACGGGAGACGTGATGATCGTGGGCATCGTCCTCGGACTGCGCGACGCTGCCATCTACGCGTTGGGCTCGAAACTGGCGGGGGCGGCGATCGCGGGCCTTGATTCGATGGCCCAGGTGTTCTTCCCCTATGCATCTGCCGCGGCGCGCAACCGCGAGCCAGGAGCACTGGCCGAGATCGCCGTCGATGGGACGCGCGTCACCTTGGTGGCCGGCCTCATGACCTCGTTGGTGTTCATCATCCTGGCCTCGCCGGGGATGCTCGCTTGGGTGGGACCGGGGTACGGGACGTCGGCCCACGTCCTGATGGTGCTGGGTGCCAGTACGGCGCTGGCTTCGCCGGTCCGAGCACTGTCCAACATCATGATCGGCTCGGGAAAACTGCCCTTGATGTGTGCCATCAGGAGTGTGGAGGTGACGGTCAACATCGTGCTTTCGGTCACTGTCGCCCTCGCCATCGGCCCTGTGGGGGTCGCCGTCGGCACCCTGGGGGGAATCCTCCTGGTCCGCCTCCCGGGCTACCTCGTAGCTGGTTGCCGCTCCACCGGGATATCCGTCTCGACGTTCCTATGGCGGGCCGTGGTCCCGAACATCCTTCCGGCGTTGGCCTGCACCGCAGTGCTCCTGGGCCTTCGCAGGATCGCCATTCGGTCCATCGCATGGCTTGTGTTCGAAGCCGCCGCGGGGTGCACGACCTACCTCGTGACGTACTTCGCCACCGGCGCAAGCCCAGGCGAGCGCCAGCGCGGCCTGGCCTTCATCACGCGTCCCCTCCCGGCCCGGTGGCGAGTGCCCTCGGTGACGGGATCCCCGGTCGCCACCCACGACGATCCTCGCTAGAAAACCAGCCTTCCATTGTCATAACACCGTCAGCCAGAGGCCGTAGCCTTGAGAGCCGTGACCGGGGAATCTTCGAACGCGGCCGAACCGTGGCGAGAGCGGGTTTTGCGGCCCTTCAAACCGGTGTTGTCCCAGGTCGTGGGCGCCGCCATCGAGCGCACGGGCTCTGACGCCACCGAGGCGACAAGCCGGCGATCGTGCCTCGTTCTCGCTCCTCACCCCGATGACGAGACGCTCGGTTGCGGGACCACGATCATGCGACGAGTCGATGCCTCGACTCCCGTGCATGTGGTCGTGGTGACCGACGGCGGCACCTGGCCGCCGGGCAGGGACCGAGCCCAGAACATCGCCACGCGTGACGCCGAGCTGCGCGTTGCTTGTTCGCTCCTCAGCCTGCCCGCCGAGAGCGTGACTCACCTGGACTTTCCCGAACAAGAACTGCACCTGGCGGGAGACGGGTTGGTGGACGCTGTTGCCGATGCCGTCCGCGCCTGGAAGCCGGAGGAGGTTCTGACCACGTCGGAAGCCGACCCCCACCCCGACCATGCCGCGTTGGGGGTGGCGACACGGCGAGCCCTCGCAGGATCCGGGCTCCGCCTCCTGGCGTACCCGGTGTGGCAGTGGGACCACCCGCGATCATGGGTTCGTACCTGGCAGGCCTCGTCCCGTCCCGAGCTCGTGCGGACCACCGGCTATGTCGAGCGCAAACGTGCCGCGTTCGCTGTCTACGGGTCGCAGTTGTCGTCGGACGCCGGTGGTGAGCTCACGGGGGGCTACGGGCTCGGCCCCCGGTTCCTAAGCCGGTTTCTCGGTGCCCATGAGATGTTCTTCCCCGTCCCGCATGCACTGTCGGCCCGGTGACGGGCCGAAGCGCCTTCAAGAGGCCGGCTCGAGCGCTCTACGGATTCGTCAGGAACCATCGCGCCCTGTGGGTGCCGGCGGGCACGCTGAGCCGGAAGGTTGCGTCGTTATCGCCATCCTCGCCACTCGGTTTGCTCCTGGGACCTCTCAGGGACCGCCTCCGAGGCACCATGAAGGCCACCGACGTGCTCGGTGTGCTCGGCGCCCTCGAAGCGCAGGAGGTGCCGCATTACGTGGCCGGGGGATGGGGGGTGGACGCCCTCCTCGGAAGGCAGAGCCGTTCCCACGACGATCTCGACGTCGCCATCGATGATTACGAGAACGAGGCGAAGCGGGCTATCGACGCACTCGAGCCGCTCGGATTCCGACTCGTCTCGGCGACGGAACAACGCGCCTGGATGCCAAGATTGTCGATCCTCGACGATGGCGCGGGGCACCGGGTGGAACTCGTCAGTCTCGACTGGAGAATCTTGGCCCGCGAGTTCGGGCAATCCGGATCCGACGGGTCGGCGCACGAGGCATTCGAGCATCTCGTCTACACCGAGGGCACGCTGGGCGGTCAACGGGTCCCGTGCCTCTCCGCTGAAGTACAGCTGCTCTACCACATCGGATTCGAGCTCAGCCCGACGCTCCAACACGACGTGTCGCTGCTCCGCGACGAGTTGGGGGCGTCACTCCCGGACCCACATGAGCAGCCGCAGGTCCTAAAGCACCCGGATGCCGACAGCGCCTAGCTGTCCCGGGCACCACGCGACGTCGCCATCACGAGGGTTGGGAACAGACCTCGTAACATGGCGTCCATCGGAGAACTAGGTACACCACGCGAAAGCGCCCTGCTCGTCCCCGTGAAGGCTGCCGAAGGGACCGTCGACCCTCTGCGCCAGAAGCTCGATCCCTCGTCGGGATTGGGGATGCCCGCGCACATCACCGTCCTCTATCCGTTCGCACCTCCGGTATCGATCACCGAGTCCTTCGCGCAACGACTCGGTGACCTCTTCGGGCGGGCCAAACCCTTCGACTTCTCACTCTCGGAGATCGGGTGGTTCGACAAGAGGGTGATGTATCTGACACCCACTCCAGGGGCCCCTTTCGTGGATCTCACGGCTCGCATTGCCGCCGAGTTCCCCGAGTACCCTCCCTACGGCGGGAGGTTCGACGAGATCATTCCCCACCTCACGATAGGCGAGGGTGCTCGACCGGGCCGCATGCGCCGAGCCGGACACCGACTCGAGTCGCTGCTGCCCATCAGCGCGGTGGCTTCGGAAGTTTGGCTCATGGCTCCCGAACCATCCGGACGGTGGGGAGTACGACAGCGGTTCACGCTAGGCAGGAGCCACCTGTAACCCTATAAGCAGCTTCGCCCACGGCGCCCCCGGCTCGGACACCTCGATTTTGCCAAGACTTCCGGGCCTAAATGAGGGCGGGCTCATATACTGGCTGCGGGGGAACCCGACGATTTCGTGTCGATGAAGGAGGGGAATTCATGGCTTCCGGCGTGCGCGGAGCCGAAGCGATGGAGAACGGCGACACGACGGATCAACCGCGTCGTCCCCTGCCGCTTGGCAGGAAGGCAGTGGCGGCTGAACGTGCCCGACGATTCATCAAACGACACCCCACTCTTCTCCGAACATTCGAACGCTTCTGGCGGGCCGTCGATGGCCTCCCGACACCGATCAGGGCGATGTTCAATTCCCTGCGCGAGCCGATGCTCAGAGAGACGCGTTGGGCCAATGTGCTCATCATCGCTGATGCTCTGGAGACCGCAGGTGTCCCCTACTGGCTGGCAGGCGGATGGGGAGTGGACGCCCTCATCGCCAAGCAGACACGTCGCCACAAGGACCTCGACGTCGTGATCGAAAGATTCGAAGAGAACGAGCCAAAGGTTCGCCGTACCCTCCTCGCCCTCGGCTTCCATCACGTGAACATCGACACCGGGGGGGTCTGGATGCCCAAGCGGTCAAATTTCGAGGATGCGGCCGGACATCGCGTCGAGTTCCTCGAGATCGATTGGGAGTACCTCGGCGCTGCCCTATGCGTCGAACATGGTTTGGAGGCGATCCCCTCCCGAAAGGGACTCGCCGGTGAGGTCTTCACCACGGGGAAGTTGAACGGACGGCGTGTCCCCTGCCTGACCGTCGCGATGCAGGTGCTGTTCCACACCGGGTTCTCTCTCGATGCAACGGGCTCGGCCGATATCGCCCGCCTACAATCCGAGCTTGGAAACGCGACGTGAAGCCGGCGTCGGTCACCGAGCAGCGCGGCCCGTCCTCGACGAGGCTCAGGAGCGAGGGTGGGCAGAGACCGACGCTCTCGAGCGGTCTTGCCGCCACCGGCCTTGGAGCCGGCGCCGCTCGGTGACGAGCCTGGTCATGGCCGGAAGCGCCGACACCACACTGCGGTCGAGGGTCCCGCCGACGCCGATGAACATTGTCGACAGCGTCCGACGCTCGGGAAAGAGCTCGGACATGAACACATTGTCTTTGTCGGCAGCCGAGTCTATCCATTGCGCATCGGTGTGTTCCCGCAAGTACCCAGTGCAATCGGCGATCACCATCGCTCCGGGCCCGTATTTCGAGTACGCCTCGTCATACGCGCCCCGAAAACAGAAAATGCCGTCGCCACCCCGAACGAAGAACTCGATGGCGACAGGAACATCGCCGGCCTGCAAGCAGAGCACGTTGAGGCGCCCGGTGTTGGCCCAGCACTGAAACCACTGGCGGAACCAGGCGGTGGTGGCAGCATCTTTGGCGAATGCGAGGCCACCCTCTTTACCTTTCCACCCCGACATCTCCATCCGGAGAAAGTCGTCGATGACAGAAGGATCGAGGGTTCGATCGACCAATGTCACCTCCGCACCGCTATCGCGGGAAAGTGTCCTTCGTCTCCTTTCAATCTCCCTCCTGCGCTTGCTGCCCAGCGGACTCGCCCACCTCCCACCGCGGTGCACCACTCCCCGGTCCCAAGTCTCCTTGGTAAAGACAGGAAGTCCCCGCGCTCGGCACATCCGGCGCAGACAATGCGCCACAGGACCGTCGTCGCCCATCTTGTCTATCCAGACGATTCCCGGCCAATGTCTCTTCCTTGCCGCTTCGTGAAGCGCATCAAGGACCGCCCACATCGCCGCGTCGGCTCCCTCCGCATCCAGCAAAGGTGTTCCCAGCAAGCGAACCGCGGTCGGACGACCACGGGAACTCGCAATCTTCCGGGGAGGGACGCGCGGCCGTTCGAAACCCACGATGGGGATCACGGCCCGAAACGCCTCGCCGTCCTGCGCGACGACAAGCGTGGTGTCGGCATAGCCCGGCAAATGCCGTGCACACAGCATGAGAAAGTCGGGTTCCAAGAACGGATTTGGCTCCCAGGACCGCAGAGCCAACTCGCGCCATGCGCGCTCGTCGTGTGCGGAGACATCTCTGACCTTGACGAGGCGTGTCTCCATCTCCACGGATCCTAGCGGTGCGTATTCGACCCCGTGGGAACCGCGAAGTGCATTTGTTGTCAGTTCGGCGGCAACCTCATTCGCCCTACGCGGCACTCAACAGCACCGCCACCGACGACGAGAGCGCAGCCGGTGACTGGGTGGCGGTCGGTGTAACGACTCCCGAGACGTTGGGGTCGAAGGCGACGATGTTGCTCTCCGAGGTCACGGCGTAGGTGAAGCCCGTCGTGCTCCCGCCGGTGGCGATCTGGGCGA
>Ga0307372_10000820_pt1 | contig 54354 bp, 51 predicted proteins | sample OX1MG_FD_202533 | JGI IMG/M metagenome (GOLD analysis project Ga0307372, IMG submission 202533) | Soil microbial communities from Risofladan, Vaasa, Finland - OX-1 | ecosystem: Environmental > Terrestrial > Soil > Coastal area > Acid sulfate soil | place: Finland: Risofladan, Vaasa | collected...
CACAAGAGTCTCTGGTCGGTCACGCCCATGCTCGGGTCGTGCCGGCGTTTCAGCAGTGCCGAGTGGCACTCCCGCTCCCGCCCGGTCATCGACAGGCGGTCAGCCGGGTCTGCGCGGTGGATCGAGGGTAAGAGCTATGATCGGCGAACTGCGGATGGCACCGGGAGGGACCGGATCGCTCTCTTAATCCGCAGGTTCGGGGTTCAAGTCCCCGGAGGCGCACTCCACAGGCGCACGGAGAGAGGGAGACGGCGCACGAACGGCACCGGAACCCGGACACAGGCCGCACCCCGCGCACGGGTACCCGGCCCCCCGGCCGGCCGGCGAGAGAGCCCCGGAGCGAGCGCGCCGGCGGCGCCTGCCCAGCGACATTCCGCTCCGGGCGGCATCGGGCACCCGCACCGCGGCCGCCGAGAATGAGAAGTTGCACGCCGTCTGAGAACCGGGGGCTCTCGTATGGCAGCGCGAGTGCAAGTTGGACCCGTGCGCGAGGGACGGAGCCCGTCTCAGGAGGGCTCGACGGGGGCCGGCACAGGCAGCTCGACGGGGACCGGGCACGGGCTCGCCAAATCCGACGACCTGGCAAGCTTCCGCGGGGTCGAAGGCATGGCTTGTGGGACGCGAAAGAGCCGGGCTCCGAATGCCCGGCACCGCCATTATGCGTCGAGTGACGACCTGGAGTCAAATCCGCCTCCATGGAGGGAAGGGGGCGGGGGGAAATTGCGAGGCGACGGGAACAGTCCGGCCGAGCCGGTCGAATAGTCCCTGACACGCGATTTCCCAGACCGCCGGGAGCGGATCGCAACTATGCTCCCGGGACGCCACGGAGGAGGGGGGGCAATGCGCCTGGCACGCTTCAGCACGAGGGCAGACCCAGTGCGGCGCGTCGAGGTCCTCCGAGACGACCAGTGACCCTGGTCGCCGATTCCCTCGCTGAGCGGCCGCGGCTCGACCTGTCTCACGAAGACTGATCCGAAGAGAAAGGCGGACACGCGATGGCGGAAGTGCTCTTGGCCGGGGTGACCCACTATCCAGATCTGAACTATCCCGATCGTCAGATGGCGAACCTCCTTCGCTACGCGCTCAGGGACCCTGCCGTTCCGGAACGCGAGAAGGATCCGGCCAACTGGCCGCCGTCGATGCGCGAGGAGTGGGAGCAACACGACGAGAGCGCCGCCCGTCATCGTGCCGATCTCGTCGAGAACTTCCACCGAGTCCGCCAGGTCATCGACGGATTCGCGCCTGACGTCATCGTGCTCTGGGGCGACGACCAGTACGAGAACTTCCGCGAGGACGTCATCCCTCCGTACTGCGTGCTCTCCTACGGCGACACGGTGACGTACCCGTGGAGACGGGTTCGAGCCTGGGACGAGCCCCGAGAGGCGTCGAAGGGGGCGGAGAACATCTGGGGCGAGCCGGGAGACTGCGGCCAAAAGGTCGTCGGCGCGCCGCAAGTCGGCCGCTACCTCACGAAGGCATTGCTGGAGCGGGACATCGACATGGCGTACGCGTACCAGCCGCTCCACTTCGAGGGATTGGCGCACGCCTTCATGAACACCATCATGTTCTTGGACTACGACCGGGTCGGATTCCCCTATCCGGTACTGCCCGTGGCGGTGAACTGCTACGGCAGCCGTGTGATCGCGAACCATGCCGGACCGGTTCACTTCGGTCAGGAATTGGCCGGTACAGGGATTCTGGACCCCCCGGCTCCCGCTCCTCGTCGCTGCTTCGCGATGGGTGCGGCCACCGCCGAGGCGCTCGCCGAGAGCCCGTGGCGCTGCGTGATCATGGCGTCGTCGAGCTGGTCCCATGCCTTCCTCACCGATTCGACCTGGCGGATGCGCCCAGACACGGACAGCGATCTGAAGTTCTACAACGCACTGCGCGACAGGGACTGGGCGGTGTTCAGGGATGCCGACCTCGACGACCTTGTAACCGCTGGACAGCAGGAGCTGCTGAACTGGTGCGCGCTCGCCGGCGCGCTCGACAAGGTCGACGCCTCCGTCGACTACCTCACCTTCATCCAGTCGAACATCTTCAACTCCAACAAGTGCTTCCTCTTGGCGCACCCCGGAGGAGCGGGATGACGTCACCGCTCACCGACTGATCCCCGCCGCGACGAGCGGGGGCCCGTGGAGCAAGGGCGCGGCATTCGGCGCCGGCCGAGGACGAGCACACGCAAGACCGCCAGGGAGGAACCTGATGGCGTCGTTCTGGAATTCGCTCATGGACCTGGCGCCCCGCGTCTACCGGACGTCGGCGGCGGGTGTCGACACCCGGGTCGTGGAGGCCGGACCGCTCGGGCCTGCACCCGATCACGAGCCCGTGCTCCTGGTCCACGGGGCGAGCGGGCACCTCGAGTCGTTCGTGCGCACGATGCCCTTTCTTGCACACCGACGCCGAGTGATCGCCTTCGACCTGCCCTGGCACGGCTACGCAAGCCATCCCGATCACCCGTACACGGTCGCCGAATACGCAGACTTTGTCGTCGAACTGGCGCGCCGACTTTCCGTCGACGGCCCCGTCCACCTGGTCGGCCAGTCCCTGGGGGCCGCAATCGCGGGAAGGATCGCCATCGAGCGAACTCTTCCCGTGGGTCGGTTGGTGCTCATCGGCGCGGCTGGTGTACCGGGCACCCGTCGCAACGCCTCGCACTCGATGCGCGCGGCGCTTCGAGATCGCAGCTATGCGTCCGTGAAGTCGCGGCTCGAGTACGCCATGGCCTACCGGGGCCCGGAAATGGACGAGCTGATCGAGTGCCGGTACGTCGCCTACCAACGGGGCGACTGGCCGCCGCGTGCCGAGGCGTTCAGCTTCCACGAGGAGGGCGCCGGGCGACGCAGCTTGGAAGCCACCGAGGAGGAGTGGCGCTCGCTCGCCCTCCCGACGCTCCTCGTCTGGGGGTCCGAGGACCGCGTCGTACCCCCGTCCGCGGGGCGGCGCCTGGCGGAGCTCGTGGCCGGGTCGCGCCTCGACGTCTTCGACGGATGCGGGCACAACCCGCAGTTCGAGCGGCCGTACGCCGTGAACCCCGTCGTCGACGCCTTCCTTGCGGGGGACACCGAGCCGCCTGGCGGAGCGACGCTCGAGACCTCAGCGGCGCGGTGAGCTGTCCGTAAGACCGACCGGCGCTCGAGCCGAACGCCACACGCCGACAGCCCCTTCGAGATGACGACGGCCGTGCACGTCACGTCGCGCCGAGTAGGGACTCGCGGCCCTGATCCTGGATGCTCCTGTCGGTGCACGATCGGAGAGGTTCCGCGCGTGCGGGAGCCGGCCCGATCGGAGGTCGCCATGCTCGTGAGCTTCTTTTCTCGTCGGTCGGTGCGGGTCATCAGATGGATGTCGACCTGTCTCGGCGCGCTCGCGCTCGGCGCCACGTCCGGCGTGCTCGCCTCGACGCCCTCGGGTGCCAGCCCGGGCGGCGGCTACCGGCTCGTCGCCGGGGACGGAGGCGTGTTCAGCTTCGGCGCTCCGTTCTTCGGCTCGCCGGCTTCCACCCCTTCGACGTGCGTTGCCGTCGCACCGTCCCCGGTCCCGTCCCGTTCCTGTACGTCGATGACGACGACGGCGACCGGCGACGGCTACTGGATCCTCAACGGGTCGACCGGCGCGATCACCGAGTACGGTGACGCCGTCTCCTACGGCACACCCGCGGCGACGTTCGCCGGCGTCCCTCGGGACCTCGTGCCCTGGTTCCATCAGATCGTCGCCACGGCGGACGGGAGGGGATACTGGGTCCTCGCGATCGGCCTGAGCCGGCTCGGGTCGGTCGAGGGCTTCGGGGACGCGCATACGTACGGGGACGAGACCGCGACTGCCGGGCCGCGTGGACACGTCGGGTCGCCGGTCACGATGGCACCGACGCCGACAGCCAACGGCTACTGGATCGCCGACTCGGACGGCGGGGTGTTCTCCTTCGGCGACGCCAGGTTCTACGGCTCGATGGGCGGCAAGTCCTTGGACGCGCCGGTGGTCGGCATGACGGCCACCGCCGACGGGAAGGGCTACTGGCTCGTGGCGGCCGACGGCGGCGTCTTCTCCTTCGGCGACGCCACGTTCTACGGCTCGATGGGCGGCAAGTCCTTGAACGCGCCGGTGGTCGGCATGACGGCCACCGCCGACGGGCTCGGCTATTGGCTGGTCGCCGCCGACGGCGGCGTCTTCTCCTTCGGCGACGCCAGGTTCTACGGCTCGATGGGCGGCAAGTCCTTGGACGCGCCGGTGGTCGGGATCAGCGCCTCGCCGCCCGAATGAGGGCCGCGCGGCAACGGCATCAATCGACGACGCCGCGAAGCTCCTAGCCGTCGGGGTCGTCGAGGACGTCCATCAGCGCGACCTGCAGCGCGTACGCGACGCGGATGACCGCTTGGTCCTCGTCGTCCAGCTTTTCCCGGTCCTCATCCGTCCGGACACCGAGCTCCGCCGATCGCCGCGACAAGGTCATCCCGAGGACCTTGAGCCACGCTTCCGCCTCGTCGGTGTCGATCGTCGGTTTCTGGGCGCTCGCAGCGACCGCGGCGACCACCTCGTCGATCGCGAGCTGTCGTCCGAGGACGTACGCGGGGTCGTCGACTTCGGCGCTCTCGTCGATTCGGCCGAACAGTCGCAGGAAGCCCGGTGATCCGGGTGTCGAGCCGGTGTCACGAAGTCGCTCTGCGGCGGCGGTCATGAACTCGCGCACGCCGGGGGGAAGATCGAGGCCGATCCGACCGTCCGCGGTCCGCCGAAAGGGGGCGCGCCGCCGCGCGCTCATACGGACCGCGCAACCGTGGACTGCAGGCCGAACGTGGCGAGCTCGAGGCAGTACCGGACGGCACGGTCCCGCTCCCCGGTCCACACCACCGCCTTGCCCTCCTGGTGCGCGATGAGCATGAGGCGTTCGGCGCGGTCGGAGTCGTAGCCGAACACCTTCTTCAACACGCGGACGACGACTTCCATCAGCGTCACCGGGTCGTTCCACAGCAGGACGTCATAGGGAACGTCGATGGAACGCTCGACTTCCCGCTGGTCGCGTTCGCCGACGTCGGGCCGGGCCTCGGTCACGCCGGGGGCTGGCGCGGGCGCGCTCGACATGCCCGCACCCTACGGCACCCGGCTCCTCGGCGCGGATCCACGAGGTGGTCGCCGCGGCACGGGTCCCGTCTCGCCCGTTGCCGGTGTCGTGGTGTCCCCGCTGGCCCAGCCGTGGCGAAGTGTGGGAGCGTGCGTTCGTGCGGGCTGCACCGACGTCAGGTCCGGGGAACCGGCTCGCCCGGTGGGTCTTCCGGGGACTTCCCGACCGTTACGACCGTCTCGCGGAGTGGTTGTCGTTCTGGCAGAACCGAAGATGGCGCGCGGCCCTGGTGGACGCCGTCGCCGCCGGGCACCCACGGCTCGTCGCGGACGTGGCGACGGGCACCGCGGGGGTTGCGCTCGCCCTCGCGTCGCGGACCGGTGCCGACGTGCTGGGACTCGATCTCGACGAGCAGATGGCACGGCGGGGTCTCGGCAACGTGCGCACGACACGCCGCTCCCACGTCGCGATCGCCGTCGCCAAGGGCGAGCAGCTGCCCCTGGCAGACGCCTCGGTCGACGCTCTGAGCTTCACCTACCTGCTCCGGTACGTCGACGACCCCGAGTCGACGATCGCCGAGCTCGCCCGGGTGGTGCGGCCGGGCGGGGTCGTGGCGAACCTCGAATTCGCCGTTCCCACCTCGCAGCTCTGGCGCCCGCTGTGGTGGCTCTACACCAGGTTCGCGCTCCCCCTTCTCGGCGCCCTGACGGGCGGCATGCCGTGGTACAGGGTCGGGCGGTTCCTCGGACCGAGCATCACCGACCACTACCGGCGTTACCCGCTCGACTGGACCGTGGCGGCGTGGGAGAAGGCGGGAATCGAAGGAGTCACGGTGCGTGCCATGAGCCTCGGCGGCGGGCTCGTGATGTGGGGCCGCCGGAAGTGACCGCGAACCGGACGCGCCCGGCGTTCTACGCCGCGCGTCCGGGGGGATGGCGCGACTGGTGGACCGTGCTCCACCCTCCGTACACCGCGTGGCATCTCTCCTACGTGGTCGTCGGCGCGTGCGTCGCGCCGACGGTGACCGTCAGCCGACTGCTCGCGACGCTCCTCGCGTTCTTCCTGGCCGTTGGCATCGCCGCCCACGCCTACGACGAGCTCCAGGATCGCCCCCTCGGCACCCACATCCCGACCTGGGCGCTCGTGACGGCGTGCGTCGGCGGACTCGCCGGCGCGCTCGTCCTCGGGGCGTTCGGCGTCGCCGAAGTCGGGCTCGTGCTCCTCCCCTTCCTCGTTGCAGGGCCGCTCCTCGTGATCGCCTACAACGCCGATCTCTTCCACGGTGCCTTCCACACCGATCTTGGCTTCGCCCTCGCCTGGGGAGCCTTCCCGGTGCTGACTGCGTACGTCGCGCAGGCAGGCGACCTGTCGGGCGCCGCCGCGCTCGCCTCTGTTGGCGCGACGGCGCTCTCGCTGGCCCAGCGGTCGCTCAGCACGCCCGCCCGCCAGCTCCGCCGCAAGGTGGTCGACGTGTGCGGGACGGTCGTGTTCGACGACGGCGCGGAGCACCGTCTCGACCGTGAGCGTCTTCTCGAGCCTCTCGAGCGCGGCCTTCGAGCGCTCGCTTGGGCGGTCGTGCTCTTCGCCGCGGCTCTTGCGGTGTTCCGGTTGGGTTGAGACCGGTCGTCTTCGCCGGCCCGTCACTCGCGCGCGCTCAGCGTCCAGGCTTGGTCCCCGCGACGATGGCCGCCTCCGCAACGATCCTGGTTCCTTGCACGTCGACCAGGCCGGAACGTCGGAAGATCTCGAGCCACGTCTCCATCGGCAGCGGGCGCTCGCGCATGCGGAACGTGAAGCGGGCCACGTTCTTGGCGATCCGCCACCAGCCCGCCGGGCCGCGACGCAGCATCACCCGCACCTTCGAGCCGATGATCTCACGGTCCTGCCTCGTCGCCCCGCGCCCGAACATCATGTCGCCGACGACGACGCGCCCTCCGGGCTTGAGCCAGGTGACCGCGGATGCCAGCACGACGCGCTTCTCCTCGTCGTAGAGGTGGTGCATCGCGTAGCTCGAGACGACCAGGTCGACGCTCCCCGGCTCGATGGCCAGCTCCTGGGCCGGGCGGACCGCGGTCTCGATGCGTAGGCCCTCGCGCGCGGCGTTGCGCTCGACCGTCTCGATCATCCGCGCGCTGATGTCGACCGCGAGTACCTGGGCGCCCTTGCGGGCGAGCGGCAAGCTGAGCTGGCCGTTCCCGCACCCGAGGTCCACGACCGATTTGCCGTCGACGTGAGCGCAGGCGTCGCTGAGCGCGTCGATGACACGCTCGAGACCCGCCGCGGCGTGGTGCTCCCACGCGTGCGCCCGGCCGTCCCAGAGCCGCCGGACGCGCCGGGCGCCGCGCGCTGCGGTCGCCGGACGCGCCGCGTGGGCGAGACCGAGCCGGTGTGACTCGTTGCGGTGCGACTCGTTGCGGTGGGACTCGTTGCGGTGGGACTCGTAGCCGTTCTCCTGGTCCAGAGCACTCACCCGTTCGATTCTCGCAGAGGTTCATGACGTCGGGGTGACGCGCCATGCCTGCTGGCCGGCCGCCCGCTGAAGTAGGTTGCGCGCGGATGTCACCGTCCAACGGCCGTGTGCGGTGTCTCCGCGTCCTTGGCGCCGTCGTTGTGGTCGTCGTGGTCGCCGGAGCGGCCGCAGCTGCCGTCGCCCTCACCCGCGGCGGTGGCACAGGGGGCCACGGACATTCGACGACGACCACGTCGCCACCGACCACCACGACGGCGCCGGCACGGGTCACCCCGATCGGCACGTACTCCGTGGCGACCACCTCGTTGACCGTGACCGTCCCCGGAGTGCCCCCGACAGACGGTCAGCTGCCCACGACGGTCTGGTACCCCTCGGCAGTCGTGAAGCCGGCCACCGGGGGCGGGGGACGACACCGCTACCCTCTGCTCGTCTTCTCGCAAGGGTTCGACCAGGCGGTGTCGAGCTACTCGGCGCTGATCGTGGACTGGGCGTCGGCGGGATTCGTCGTGGCGGGTCCGACCTATCCGCACACGGCACCACAGACATCGGCCACCCTCGACCGGACACCGTCCGAGCTCGACCGCCATCCCGCCGACCTGCGGGCGGTGATCACGTCGTTGGTCCAGGCGGGACGGGCACCCGGTTCGGTGCTCTCGGGGAAGATCGACGCCAGCGAGATCGGGCTCGTCGGGCACTCCGACGGCGGCGACGTGAGCCTCGCGCTCGCGGCCAACTCGTGCTGCCGCGACACCGGGGTGAAAGCCGTCGCGACGCTCTCGGGCGCCGAGTACCGGTATTTCGGCGGCCAGTACTTCCCGCCCGGTACACCGACGACGCCACTCCTCGTGGTCCAAGGCGACAACGATCCGACGTACAACCCTCCGGTCTGCAGCGCCGAGCTCTACGACGCCGCCCCCGGGACCAAGTACTACCTGGACCTCCTCGGCGCCACACATCTCGACCCCTACGAGGACGCCACCACATGGGAGGCGGTGGTGGCGAAGGTGACCACCGACTTCTTCGACGCAGAGCTGTCCGGGGAACGCCGCGCCCTGACGGAGATGGCGGGGAGCGGCAACGTGCCGAACGTCGCACAGCTGGCCGCCGGCGGTACGGCGCCACCCGCCACGGGCACGTGCCCGACAGCCCCGGCCACGCCAGGCACGACACCGCCGGCCACAACCACGACGACGACCACCTCGGCGCCGGTGCCGGCCACCACGACCACCACCACCACTGCGGTCCCCACGACCACCACGACTGCGGGCACACCCGCACCGACAGCGGCGGCACGCACGACGGGGACGCCCGGGTCCGGGGGCGCACCAGGCGCGTGAAGAGGTCCGCGGACCGCCGCGGACCTCTTCACTTCTTCGTCACGAGGTGCCGCCAAGCTGTGCCTGTGAGCACGACGGTGTCCGAGCGGTCGGTCGCGCGGTCCCGGTCCGCGGGCGGTCGAGTCGCGCGACGACCGGCGCCCGCGCCTCGGCGGGTGCTGGGACAGGCCGCGGTCGCCGGCGGCGTGCTCGGGCTTCTCGCCGTCGTCCTGCTCGGCGTGGCGAGCGAGTCCGGCGCGGATCTCCACGTCCGTGGTGGCGTCGCGATGTTCGTGGGCGGGATGACCGGGCTCGTCGGGATGTACCTCGCCCTCGTGCAGCTCCTGCTGATCAGCCGGATCCCCCAGCTCGAGCGGATTCTCGGGCAGGACGGGCTCCTCAGGTGGCATCGTCGGGTCGGCCCGTGGCCGATCAGCCTCCTCGTCGTCCACGCGGTCGTGATCACGATCGGCTTCGCGCAGGCCGCGAAGAGCGGCGTCCTCCACGAGCTCGCGGTCTTCCTCCGCTCCTACCCCGACATGCTCGCCGCGACGGTCGGGCTCGCGCTGATGGTGGCGGCCGGCGTCGCGTCGATCGGCGCGCTGCGTCGGCGGATGCGCCGCGAGACGTGGTGGGTGCTCCACCTCTACATGTACCTCGCGCTCGCGCTCTCGTTCGCGCACGTGCTGGCCCTCGGCCCGACCTTCGTCGGCCATCCGGCGACGCAGGCCGTGTGGGCGCTCGTCTGGGCGTTGACGGCCGGCACGGTGCTCCTCTACCGGTTCGGGCTCCCGATCGCCCGCTCGATTCGCTACCAGATCCGCGTGTCCGAGGTACACCGCGAGGCACCCGGCGTCGTGTCGATCGTGTGCACCGGGCGCCAGCTCCACCGGCTGCGCATCTCGGGCGGACAGTTCTTCGCATGGCGGTTCCTCGCGCGCGGTCTGTGGTGGCAGGCCCACCCCTACACGGTCTCCGCGCTGCCCCGTCCGCCACACTTGCGGTTGACCGTCCGCCAGCTCGGCGACCACTCGTCGGCCATCGCCCGCCTTCGTCCCGGCACCCGTGTGGCGATCGAGGGGCCGTACGGGGCGGTGACCCCCGACGTGCGGATGCACGACAAGGTGGTGCTCGTCGCCGGCGGGATCGGCATCACCGCCATCCGCGCCCTGCTCGAGGATCTCCCCAAGACCGCGCAGCCGATCGTGGTGATGCGGGCCCCGACGACCGAGCAGCTGGTCCTGCGCGACGAGACTGCCGCCCTCGTGCGCAAGCTCAACGGCACGCTCCACGAGCTCGTCGGCCCCCGGTCGTCAACGGGCAGTCCGCGGGCTTTCCTCCGCCGGCTCGTCCCCGATCTCTCCGAGCGCGACCTCTACGTCTGCGGCCCCGAGGGGTTCGTCCACGAGGTCATCGCGGCGGCCCACGAGCTCGGCGTGCACCGGAACTGCGTCCACTACGAGGTGTACCAGTGGTGACCAGCCGAGCGAAGGAGGATCGATGAAGCGCTACCCGGTGGTGCTCGGGGTCACGGCTGCCGGACTCGCCGGCGTCCTCGGTTTCCACAGCCACAGCGGGACCGTCGCGATCGGTGGCACGTCGCTCGGCGCCGGCAACGCGCCGTCGTCCAACCACTCCTCGCACACCGGCCCTTCCAACACACGCACACCGGCGACGACGCCGACGACCAGCCCGAGCTCCACCGGTGCCTCGGGGTCGACGACGGCGGCGACCGGCAGGCTCGAGCAGTACGGCTACGGCCAGCTCTCGGTCCGCGTGACGATGTCCGGCGGCAAGATCACGAACGTGGCTGTCGCGACACTCCAGACCGCCGAGTCGTACTCACAGCAGCTCGCCGCCCAGGTGATCCCGATCCTCCAGCGCGAGGTGCTCTCTGCGCAGAGTGCCCAGATCAACGGGCTGTCCGGGGCCACCTACACGAGCGAGGCATACGCATACTCCGTGCAGTCCGCGCTCGACAAGCTTCCCAAGTGACGCGGTGAGCGCCGTGACGTCCCCCGGTGGCGGCCGCCTCCACGGCGGGGTCGGGTCCGGCGAGCGCTCCCGCGAGATCGTGCATGTCGAACACGTGATGGGGACGGCGGTCTCGATTCACCTCCGCCTCGGCACGGGATCGCAGGAACCCTCCTCAACGGTCGGAGCGGCGCTCGAGCGGGCGTGCGCCGAGCTTCACGGAGCCGACGGCCTGTTCAGCACCTGGAAGCCGGAGAGCCCGATGAGCATGCTGCGACGCGGCCTGCTCTCTCCCGACGAGGTCCCCGACGAGATCGGTCAGGTGCTCGACCTCTGCGCGTACGTGCGGGACCTCAGCTCCGGATGGTTCGACCCTTGGGCAATGCCCGGTGGCGTCGATCCGACCGGTATCGTGAAGGGGTGGGCCGTCGAGCGGGCGCTCGGCGCGCTCAGGGTCCGAGACGTCGCGGCGGCATCCGTCAACGCAGGCGGTGACGTCGCGGTCTTCGGCGAACCGGCAGAGGGCACGCGCTGGCGCATCGGCGTCCGGCATCCCTGGCGACCGGATGCACTGGCTTGCGTCCTCCTCGTCGACGACGCGGTCGCGACGTCGGGGACCTACGAGCGGGGTCCACACCTCGTCGATCCACGCACCGGCGGCCCCCGGGCGTGCGCGGCGTCTGCGAGCGTCGTGGGTCCGAGCCTCGCGCTCGCCGACGGCATGGCGACGGCCCTCGCCGTCGGGGGTGACGAGGTGCTCGAACGGCTCGCGGAGCTTCCCCGTTACGAGGGCTACTTGGTCCGCACCGACGGGACCGAGATCTGGACCCCCGGGATGCCGTTCGACGAGTGATCAGGCTGTCGGCTCCCACGGAGTGGGGGCCGAGCCCTGCATCTGGTCCGCCACCTGCCATGCGTACCAGGCGCGGAACCGTCGAAGTCGCGGCGACGACTCGAGCGTGAGCAGCTCCCCTTCCCTGCAGTAGCGGTCGACCTCGTCGAGCCAGTCCGCGAGCCGCAGGAGCGCCTCCCAGCCGCGGCGTGGCACCGACATGTGGATGTCCACGGTCGCGTCGCCGCGCCGTATCGCCTCTTCCACCTGCACCCGCATCGCGTCGCTCGCCGGCGCGAAAGCGCGACGGACCTCCGTCGCGAGGTCGAGGAGCCGGCGCGGCACCTCGAGTCCACCGGCGGAATTCGCCGACTGCACGATGAGCGCCAGCTCGCGGACCACCGCGTCGTTGTGCTGCTCAGCTTCGTGATACACGTCCGGCGGCAGCGCCAGCACCTGCACGTCGACGACCTCGCCGACGCCGGGGCGCCCGGCGGTCACGCCACGGGCCTCTCCGGTCCCGCCACTCGCGCCGGTCCCCCGGCCACCCGGGCGCGAGCCCGCGGCGACGAGGTCCCCGCGAGCCATCGAACGAGACGCGGGCACCGGCACGAGCTCGTGCCGCGCAGCGTCGATGGCGGGGCTCACCGCGAACCAGACGGTCTTCCCGTCGGGGCCGCGCTCGACGCCCCAGTCCTCGGCGAGCGAGGCGAGAAGCCGCAAGCCACGTCCCGTCGGCGAGTCCGCGGCGTAGCGCTTCGGCACGGGGGCCGCCGCGTGCCCGTCGCGCACTTCGAAGCGGGCGCGAGCACCCTCGGGCCGGTAGGCGACCGCGATCGGCGTGCCCGCATGCAGCACCGAGTTCGTCACGAGCTCGGACACGAGGAGGCGGGCGGTCTCGACGCCCTCTACGGGCCAGCCCGCGAGGATTCCGGTGACCCAGGACCTCGCGTGCCGCGCCGCGGCCGGCTCGGGTTCGAGTCGGAGCGGGTTCGGCTCGGCGGTCGCCGGGAGGACGTGGCTCACGCCGACGGCCTTACACCCGGTCCCGTTCTCGACGTCCCGGCCCGAGGCGCGCACGCGACGGCCTGCCGGATCGTCGAGGAGTGGCAACCCCGCGGGGCACGGCCGGGGCGCTGGGGCGGCCCAGAGGAGATCGGAGCCGAATCGTTTTCATAGATCACGCAAGGCGCCATTCTGCCAGGCGGCGAGCCGCGCGTCGCGAATCCCCGGGCCGTTCAGCCCTACACTCGGCGTCCCGTGCACGAGTCCCTGCGACGCACCGACCCCGACTCCGGCGCTCCTGTCGCCGGGACCGACGAGGGCGCGTCGCCGGGGTGCCCCGAGGTCCTCGCGCGTTCGGCGCGCCTCTTGTCGGCGCCGCTCCGCGCGCCGCTCGCCGTCGGAAGCCGGCTCGCCGGTCCCGTCCGATCCGACCTGCGCCGGAGCATCCGGCGGTCGCTCGGCCTCCCGGGAGAGCCCCCGCCGCGCGCCGAGGGCACGGGCGAGGCATTCCTGCCGCCGGGCGCGGTGGCCCGACGCGTCCACGGGGACCTGCCGGCCATGGTCGTCGGTGGCCTCGCCGCCCTCATGCTCCAGACCCTGCACCCCCTCGCCATGGCCGGCGTCGCGGACCACTCCAACTACCGCGAGGACCCGATCGGCCGCCTCCGCCGCACCGCTGCGTTCGTCGGCGCGACCACCTTTGGCACGGTGGAGGAGGCCAACCTCGCGATCGACAAAGTGCGAGACGTCCACCGGCACGTGCACGGACGGGCGCCGGATGGCCGGAGGTACGCCGCGGGAGATCCCGAGCTCCTGACGTGGGTGCACGTCGCGGAGGTGTTCAGCTTTCTCGCCGCCGCCGAGCGCTACGGTCCTCACCGTTTCGGGCCGGCCGACCGTGACCGGTACTTCACCGAGACGGCGGTGGTGGCCCGGTCCCTCGGGGCACGCTGGGTTCCCGAGTCGGCCGAGGAGGTCCACGACTACTTCACGAGCGTCCGCCCGGAGCTGCACGCGGGACCCCAGGCGATCGAGGCCCGCGACTTCCTCCTGCACGGCGTGGCTCGTAGACCCAAGGACCGGGCGATCTACCTCGGCATCGTCGCGTCGGCGCTCGCGGTCGTCCCCCGCTGGGCGCGCGCCGAGCTGGGCATTCCCGCACCGCTCCTCCTCGACGAGCTCGTGGTGGTGCCCCCCGCTCGGGCGTTCTGCGGCGCGCTGCGCTGGATGCTGCACAGCTGAGCGTCCGTCGCACGGCGGCACGGGCACCGGAAACCACCACTAGTGCGGCTGCAGGCCCCAGCTGCCCTCCCAGGACTCGCCCGGTTCGAGCACGATGAGGTCCTTCCCGGAGCGGAAGGCGTCGGGGGGGCACGTCATGGGTTCGATCGCCACCGAGCGACGACGGCGCTCCGGCTCGACGCCGTCCGCGGTGTAGCACATGAGGTACCGAAAGCGGTCGTCCGCCCACAGCTCGACGCCGCGGCCGGTCTCGAGGTCGCCGAGCGACGCCCGGGTGATCCCGTCGTCTCCACGGAAGAGGCCCGTGTAGGCGGTGTCGAGCCGCGTGGACCCGATCGTCCGGCCCGACCTGAAGTCGAGCTCGCTCCCCGCGACCTCCCGTAGCTCGCCGGTGGGCAGCTGGCGTTCGTCGACCACGAGGCTGCGCGTTGCGGGGATCGCCAGCGTCGCGGTGTCGGCGCTGGCGGCGCCGGCGGCGCCGGCGACGAGGTAGGGATGGAACCCGATGCCGAACGGTGCTGCGGTCTCCCCCGCCCCGGTCGCCTCCGTGGTCACGACCAGACCGTCTCGCCGCAGCCGGTACTCGCAGCGCAGCTCCACCGACCAGGGGTAGCCCGGCGTGGGCCGGATCGTGCAGCGGAGGGCGACGACGTTCTGCGCGCTCGCCTCGAGCTGCCAGGGCATCCAGCGCACCAACCCGTGGATCGCGTTGCCGAGCGAGGGCTCGTCGAGCGCGGCCTGCGCCCGCACCCCTCGCCACTCGTACTTCCCGTCACCGAGCCGGTTCGGCCACGGCGCGAGGACCTGGCCGCGCCCCGCGTGGCTCCATTCCGACGGGCCGAAGCCGTCCACCACGTCGTCGGCACCGAGCGTGTAGCTCCGGAGCGTCGCGCCGACCTCGGTGACCACCGCTTGCTGGTGGCCGTGCGCAATGACCCACTGCTCCCCCGTCGGCGAGATCGGCGAAGCGCTCTGTGGCATGCGGCGTCCTCTCGGGAGAGTGCAGGTCGGCGGGTATCGTACTGGCGCGTGCGGGTCCTGGTAACCAACGACGACGGCGTGCACGCACCGGGCCTCGCAGCCATCACCCGTGCGCTCGCCAGATGGGCCGCGGATCACGACGGACGCCACCAGGTCATCGTGGTCGCGCCGCTCGCGAACCACAGCGGCGCGTCCGCAGCGGTCGGCACCGTGTACGAACGCGCGGCGATCTCGTATCGGCGTGTCCACATCGAGGGCGCGGACGACGTCCCCGCCTACGGCGTGGACGCACCTCCCGCCCTGGCCGTGCTCGTCGGGACGCTCGGAGGCTTCGGACCGCGCCCGGACATGGTGGTGTCGGGAATCAATCTCGGAGCGAACGTCGGACGCTCCGTCCTCCACTCGGGGACCGTCGGCGCCACCCTTGCGGGCGCACAGCTCGGTCTTCGCGGCATGGCGGTGTCCCTACGTGCGGGATTCCCCCCGGAGCAGTGGGACACCGCGTCGACGATCGCGGTGGCGCTCCTTCCCGCCCTCTGCGACGCACCCCCCCGGACGGTGCTGAACCTGAACGTCCCCTCGCTTCCCATGGACGAGCTGCGGGGTGTGCGGCGCGCCAGGATCTCGACGTCGGGGATCGTGAAGCAGGCGACGGGCGGCCTGGCGGGGGGCCTGGCGCACGGCGTCGACGGGCCGGCGCGGCGAGGCGGGGACGACGAGGGGGAGATCCGCCTCACGCTCGGCGCGGCCGTCCCGACCCTGGGCCACGCGGACGAGTCCGAGGACCCAGAGGACGACGCCGCGCTGGTCGCCGCCGGCTTCGCGGCGCTCACCCCGATCGTGGGCGTACGCGAGGACGCGGCACCCGACGCCGACGAGGTAGTCCGGGCCGCGCTCTCGAGCCTCCACCGTCTCCTCGGGCGCTGATCCCCAAGCCCCGGGGCGCTCACTCGTCGGGGCCTGGGGTGCGCCGGCTTTGCTTGGTGACCGCCCGGCGCCGTTTCTCGTCGAGACGACGCGCCCGCGCTGCAGAGGTCGGCGCCGTCGGGCGCCGTCGGCGCGGCACCCGCAGTCCGGCGGCCAGCCGCTCGGCGAGGCGCTCGAGCGCGAGCTGGCGGTTGCGGGCCTGCGACCGCTCGTCGGCAGACGACGCCGTCACGATCGGGCCGAGACGCTCGAGGAGCGCCGCGCGCTGGCGGGGACCGAGGGACGGCGAGTGCTCGACGTCGAAACGAACCTCCACCCGGCTCGCCGTCCGGTTGGCGTGCTGGCCCCCGGGACCCCCGGGGGTCGTGGCCCGCCACGAGACCTCGTCGAGCGGTATCGAAAGGGACGGCGACACCCGGAGCACCGGCCCCCCGCGTGCCCCCGCTCCCGCGTGTGCCTCCGCGTGTGCCTCCGCGTGTGCCTCCGCGCCCGCGTCCGTCGCCATGGACGCCGAGCCTAAGACGGGGCGCGCGGCGCACGCGACGCGGGTGGCGGGACGCGGGTGACGGTCGCCCAAGTTACGCTCGGCTGCCATGGAATACCGACACCTCGGACGCAGCGGGCTCGTCGTCTCCGCCATGGCGTACGGAAACTGGATCACTCACGGCGGCCAGGTGGAGGAGGACGCTGCCCAGGCATGCGTCCGCAAGGCCCTGGATCTCGGGATCACGACGTTCGACACGGCGGACGTCTACTCGCAAGGGCGCGCCGAGGAGGTCCTCGGACGCGCGCTGCACGGGCAGCGGCGCGAGTCCCTCGAGATCTTCACCAAGGTGTACTGGCCGACGGGAAAAGGCCCCAACGACCGGGGCCTTGCCCGCAAGCACGTGACCGAGTCGCTCCATGCCTCGCTCCGCCGCCTCCAGACCGACTACGTCGACCTCTACCAGGCGCACCGCTACGACTTCGAGACGCCGCTCGAAGAGACGCTTCGCGCCTTCGACGACCTGGTGCGTCAGGGCAAGGTCCTCTACGTCGGCGTGTCGGAGTGGACCGCGGAGCAGATCGAGTCGGCGCTCCAGATCGCCGATGACATGGGCTTCGACCGCCTCGTGTCGAACCAGCCGGAGTACTCGCTGCTCTGGCGGGTCATCGAGTCGGAAGTCGTGCCACTGTGCGAGCGCGAGGGCATCGGGCAGATCGTGTGGTCGCCGCTCGCGCAGGGCATCCTTACCGGCAAGTACCACCCCGGCGAGACGCCGCCGCCGGGGTCGCGTGCCACGTCGGCCGACGGGAGCCACTTCATCGAGGAGCTTCTCACCGAGGAGGTCCTCGTCCCCGTACAGGAATTCGCTGCGCTCGCGCGCGCCGCGGGCCACTCCCCTGCCGCGGTCGCGCTCGCATGGGTGCTCTTGAACGAGAACGTCTCGGCCGCGATCGTCGGAGCGACCCGACCCGAGCAGCTCGAGGAGAACGTCAAGGCCATCGACGTCCAGCTCGAGCCCGAGCTCGTGCGCGCCATCGACCAGGTGCTCGAGCCGATCGTGCGGCGCGACCCCGCGCTCACCGAGAGCCCGGCGACGCGACCCTGAGCGGGCACGGAGACACCGTGACCGCACCGCCGGACGAACCGCAGGCAGACCCGCGTCGCCGCCAGCGCGTCGGCGCCTACGGGATGGCCCACGACGCGGAGGGACGCATCCTCCTCGTTCGTGCGGCGAGCTACCTCACGGTCGCGGGCATGTGGTTCCTTCCGGGCGGCGGGGTCGAGCACGGGGAGACACCGGCGGCCTCGCTGCGCCGGGAGGTGCACGAGGAGACCGGCCTCGCGATCGGCTCGCTGTCCCTCCTCGGCGTGCTGTCGGACACCTGGCCCGTCCCTGACGACACGATCCTGCACACCGTTCGCCTCATCTACCGCATCGACCAATGGCACGGCACCCTGCGACACGAGGCGGCCGGGTCGAGCGATCTGGCGGCGTGGTTCTCCCCCGACGAGCTCGAGTCGGTGCCGCTCGTCCGCTACGTCCGAGAGGCCCTCGCCCGCTTCGGCGACGAGTGGTGATCGTCGGATCCGGCTTCGGCGGCTGTTCTGCGCCCGAGCGCTCTACGGCGCACCCGTCGAGGTGACCGTCGTCGACGGCGTCAACCACCAGCTGTTCCAGCCGCTTCTCTACCAGGTTGCGACCGGGATCCTTCCCGAAGGCGAGGTTGCGCCCGCCACGCGCGACGTGCTCCGGCGCCACCGACGTCCTCGCAGAGGTTGCGATCCAGACCGGCGTGCACGCTGCCTTCACGGTGCGGCGCCGGCTCGCCGGCAACACGGTGGCGCGCGTTCTGCCACCGGGACCTTGGCCACCATGGCGCGGGATCCGCGGTGGCGGGCTCCCCGTAGGGTGGGGCGGTGATGGTGGAGGACGTCGCCGTGTGGCTCGGCGTCCTCGAGCGTTCCCACCACCGGCTCACCGGCCTCGCAAGAGAGCTCGACGAGCAGCAGCTGCGCGCCCCCTCCTACTGCGACGACTGGTCGATCGCCCAGGTTCTCTCGCATCTCGGGAGCGGCGCCGAGATCGTCGGCGCGGCGGTCGCCGCCGTCGCCGCCGGAGAGAGACCGCCGTCGCGCGACACCTATCCCGCCGTCTGGGACCGCTGGAACGCGATGTCCCCTCGCGAGATGCGGGATCAAGGACTGGCAGCGGACGAGGGTTACGTCGTCCTGCTTCAGCGCCTCGGTTCGGTGCTCGACAAGCTCGAGCTCACACTCTTCGGCGGCATGCGGCTCGACGGGGTCGGACTCGTCGGGGCGCGTCTGAGTGAGCACGCAGTGCACACCTGGGACGTGACGGTGGCCCTGGACCCGTACGCCCGCGTCGCGCCCGACGCCGTGTCGCTGCTCGTCGACCGGCTGCCCCGGATCGGCACCCGGCTCGGCACCCCCGCGCACGTCGAGCGGCCCACGCCTTTGGTCGTGGGGATCGTGACCGCCGAGCCCGACCGACGGTTCGACCTCCGGGTGGACGACGCGGTCTCGCTCACGCCCGACGACAAAGGGCCCCCGCAGCCAGAGGAGCTCCACCTCCCCGCAGAAGCGCTCCTGCGCCTCGCGTACGGCCGCCTCGATCCCGCCGCGCCGGACGTCGAGCCCGCCGAGCGGTCGACGCTCGAGACGCTGCAGCGGGTGTTCCGCGGGTTCTGAGGGCTCGGGCTCTGGGTCGCGCTCCCGAGGGCCCGCGGGGCCCGAGGGCCTTCGCGCCCCGGGGAGCCTGTCGCCGCAACCTATCGCCGCAACCCTTTCGCCAACCCGTGTGTGAGCCGGACCCCTGCAACGGGGGCGTTTACGCGTCCGGTGCCACGGGAAGGGCCGGACCATGCAGACCAAGGACGTCCTCGGCACGCGCTACCGGCTCGACCAGCGCATCGCCGCCGGCGGGATGGGGGACGTCTGGGCCGCCCGCGACGAACTGCTCGGGCGACGGGTCGCACTGAAGCTCCTCCATCCGAACCTCGCCGCCGACGAGGGCTTCCGCCGCCGCTTCCGTGCGGAAGCCAAGGCCGCCGCGCGCTTGTCCCACCCCGGCGTGGTCGCCGTCTACGACTACGGCGAGGATCCGGACGCGCCGTATCTGGCCATGGAGCTCGTGGACGGCGAACCGCTGAGCTCGCTGCTCCGCCGCCGAGGCCGGCTCGGCACGACCGAGACGATGAGCCTCGTGGCCCAGACCGCCGAGGCCCTCGCGGCGGCCCACGCAGAAGGGCTCGTCCACCGCGACGTGAAGCCCGCCAACTTGCTGCTCCGGCCCGACGGCCGGGTCAAGGTCACCGACTTCGGCATCGTGCGCGCCGCGGACACCTCAACGATCACCCGTGACGGCGCCGTGTTCGGCACGGTCGCCTACATGTCGCCCGAGCAGGTCCGCGGCGAGCGGGCCACCGCGGCGTCCGACCTCTACTCCCTCGGGGTCGTCGCGTACGAGTGCCTGAGCGGCACCCGCCCGTACCACGGCGGGGAGTCGATCGCCGTCGCGCTCGCACACCTCCACGACCCGGTACCTCCGCTGCCCGCGGACGTCGGTGTCGGGGTTCGACAGCTCGTCCTGCGCATGCTGCACAAGGACCCGTCGGCGCGCCCCGCGACGGCGGCGGTGGTGGCGGCGACCGCACGTCGCCTCGCGGCCGACGGGGATGCGACCTGGGCGCTCGACGAGCTCGGCGTCATCGGCGAGCCTGGGGTCCTCGACGGCCCCGGTCGCCCGACGGCCGGCCGCGGCCACGCCAATTCCGGCAACGGGGCCTCCGTCGACGTGGGGGATCCTGCGACGGAGCTGCTCTCCGAGGAGTGGCGCCTCGACGGTCGGACCGAGGCGATCTCCCTCGCCGGACTCGCGGAGCCTCCGACGATGGCGGTCGCCCCCCCGAGGCCGGTCGTCTTCCGCGCCCCCTCGGCGCGCCGGCAGTGGGCGCCGATCGCGGCGGTCTGTGCGGCCGCGCTCCTGGTCGCGTTGCTACTCGCCGCGGCGACCTCAGGGGGTGCGGCGCCGTCGCCGCGCACCGTCACGCTGCCGTCGTTACGCGGGATGACGCTGCGCGCGGCCGAGCATCGACTCGACGCACTCGGACTCCACGCCTCGTTTCGCGCCGGCAATCCCCCGCCCGGCGACATCGTCGTAGGCGAGCATCCGGCTGCGGGGGCGACGCTCCGCCGCGGAGACGCCGTGACGCTGACGGTGCAGGCACTCGCCCGGCGTGCCACGAGCACCCCCACGTCGACGACCAGCTCCACGACGACGACCGCACCCCCGCACGCCAGCACGCCCCCGGCGACCCCACCGACGACCGCACCCCCGCCTTCGGGACCGCCGGGGGGTCACGGGCCACCGGGACCAGGCGGCAACGGGCCGCCCGGACACGGCGGCGGCGGCGGCCGCGGGCACTGACGCCGCCCGGTCGCGGTCGCACCCCCGTCGACGATCGCCGCCCCGCCACGGACAGGCACTGACGGGCGTCCGCCTGCACGTCAGTGGGACGAGCGCAGGACCACCTTCTGGGCGGTGTCGACCTGCGTCCCGTTCCGTTCGCCGCCGATCAGCCACACCGAATGGCCCACGACGGCAACCGCGGCGTAGGCCACGGGCTCGGCGAGGTGCCCGGCGACCTGGAAGGCGCCGCTCGAGGGGTCGAACGACCAGATCGTCGACCCCGAAGCTGGGCTCGCGCCGGGGGCGTTGCTGTCCCCCCCGGCGAGGTAGATGTGCCCGCCGAGGACGAACGCCGCCGCGCCCTGGACCGCGTGCGGGAGGTAGCCGACGACCGTGGCGGCGCCCGTCTGCGGGTCGATCTCCTGGGCCACTGCGACCTCTTGGCCCGGCGGCGGTGTTGTCGACCCGGTGGGTGTGAAGTACTGGGCTGTCGTGCCGCCCGTCGCGGACTCGCCCCCGAACACGAAGATCTTGCCTCCCGCCGCCACGACGGCGCCGTAGCGCACGTCGACAGGGAGTGTGGCGACGGTCGTGAACGTCGAGCCGTCCTGGGTCGCGAGGACGGCCGGCTCCCCTGTCGCGCCGTCGTAGCCCCCCACGACGTAGGCCGTCGTGCCCACGGTCACCGCCGAGTCGTCGGCCCGGGCCTGGGGAAGCTGGCCGGTGACCACGCCCGACGCGTTGCCCGATGTGGCTCCCGGCGAAGGGACGGTGACCGCCTCGACAGTGCCGAAGGGTGTGCTCTGGCCGCCGCCGAAGAGGAAGGCCCTGCCGCCGAGCAGCGCGCTCGCCGCGTCGTGCGTGCGGGAGGCGAGGGTGGCGACCGAGGTCAGCGTCCCCGTCGAGGGGTCGAGGACCCCCACGTCGGCGGAGCTCCCCCCTGTCGAGAGCAGGCCCCCGAGGAGGAGGATCTTTCCCCCCGGGATCGGCACGGCCCCGGCCCGGGACACGCCGCCGGGCAGGTGCCACCGGGCGACCTGGGCGACGAGGGACGCTTGAGTGCCGGCGTCGGTCGTGCCCGGTGTCCGGCCCGACCCCTGGCCGCCGTGGCCGGCGGACGACGGCGGCGGGGGGCTGCCGAAGGAGGAGGCGACGAACCATGCCACGAGCCCGACCACCACGACGACGACCACGAGGAACGTGCGCCGCCGGCGGCGGGCCGCCGACGAGCGCGGCATCTGCCATCCGGCGCCGCGCCCTGCGGCGTGCGCCGGGTACCGCCCGACGGGTCGCGAACGGGGCGGCCGGGACGCGCTCATCGGGGAGAGGCCATGGCGAGGCCTCTCGCTATCGCAAACGCGCGCGAGCGTGCAACCGGCGGCTCAGCGCAGGTCGTCGCGCCCGACGGGGAAGTCGACTCCTGCGAGGTACGCCTCGAGGTCGGGGGGCGTCGGGCACGCCGAGGGGTCCCCACGCCCGGGTGTGGGACCTCGTGCTGCCATGCGGGATGCGGTACCCGTCGGGTGCTCACCGGTAACCCCGCAGGGCCCCGGCCGCTCAGTCGCCCGCCCCGGGAGCGTGCCACCCGCGGGGGTCGAGCCCGCCGGGCACCGCGGCCGACGGGTCGTAGGGCGTCCTCGTGAGCACGTACGACGCGAGGTCCAGATGCGAGACCGTCCCGCCGGCGCGGCGCACCGGAACCAGCCGCTCGCCGGCGAAGTAGCCGAAGCGCCCCCGGTAGGTCCCGTCCCCGACGGGCGAGAAGTCGCAGTCTCGGCCCGGGGCCACGCCGCGCAGCTCGACGGTCCCGTCCGCTGAAAGAGAGAGCCGGAGCTCGACCGGACCCCAGTACCACGTACCGAGCAGCTCGACGGCGGCATCGTCGGCAGGCTCGACGGGAGCAAACGGCGTGACCTGGTGCCGCGACGCGAGCATCGCGAAGAGGTCGTCGTAGAGCTCCCGCCGGTTCCCCTGGTACGTCGAGTTGGCCAGCGCCACGATCGCGTCCTTCGACCGCTGGTCGACCAGCAGCATCGCCCAGTGGCCCGGCATGGCACCGGCGTGCCCGAACCGCCTCGTGCCGTCGACGTTTTGGATCTGCAGGCCGAGACCGTGGGCCCCGGTCCAGGGCTGGCCCGGGATGTCGGCGAGCGCGAGCGGCTCGGCCATCTCCGCGGCCGTCTCCTCGGAGAGCACTCCTTCCGAAGCACCGGCGAGGACGCCCGACCAACGGGCGAGATCCGCGATGGTCGACCAGAGCTGGCCCGCCGGCGCCATGGCGCCGGCGTCGTGCTCGGGCTCGGCGAGCACGAGCGGCGCGTGCGGGTGCACGGCCAGGCCCGCCGCGTAGGGCGCCACCGGCCGGACCGAGGTCCGTGCCATCCCGAGGGGCTCGAGGAGCTCGGCGCCGATGACGTCGAAGACGGGGGCGCCGCGCACCCGCCGGACCAGCTCCCCGAGCACCGCGTAGCCGACGTTCGAGTAGTGGAACCGCCGTCCGGGGCGCCACCGCAGCTGTGCGGGGGTGAGGGACGACGCAACGAGCGCCGAAAAGTCCGAGCCGGCGACCCGTTCCCACCACGGTGCGGGGGTCTCCGCGGGAAGCCCGGCAGTGTGGGAGAGAAGGTGCGCCACCGTGCCGGGGAGGTCGGCGAGCTCCGGCACGTGTCTACCGATCGGGTCTGTCAGGTCGAGACGGCCCTCGTCGCGGAGCCGCAGGACGCAGACCGCGACGAACGTCTTCGAGATCGAGCCGATGCGGTAATGGGTATCGTCGCTCGGGAGGCCCTCGGGTGCGCCGGTCGACCCCGCAGCACTCCACCACTGGAGGCGACCAGCACGGGCCGCGCCGACGACGAGGCTCGGGAGCCGCTGCGAGGCCTGCTCTTCACGGACGCGCGCGGCCAGCCGGGCAGCGAGGGCATGGTCGATCGGATCCGGGCTCGGCGCCGCCATGGGGCGCCATGCTTCCAGAGACCGGACCGCCCGCGGCGTCGAGGTTCCTGGGGTCGAGGCCGATCGGCGGCCGCGTCGGCGCCTGCCGCGCCGGAGGCCGGTCCCGCTGCGGCACCACCGCCTCATCAGACCAGTGCGACCCCGCTCTTCCAGACTCCAGAGATCCGTGTGGTCAACCCGTCGAGGTCGCTCAGGTCGCCCTCGACGACGGCAAGGTCCGCGAGGAAGCCCGGGGCGACGCGGCCGAGCTGGTGGTCGACGCCACAGAGAGCCGCCGCGCTCGACGTCGCCGACACCCAGGCGTCGAGCGGCCCCATGAGGCTGTGGGCGGCCATGAGACGCAGCTCCTCGAGGTTGTGACCGTGGGGGCCGACGCCACTGTCGGTGCCCATCGCGATCTTCACCCCTGCCCGCACTGCCCGGGCGAAGGACTCGGTGTGGATGTCGACGACGTCGCGTGCCTTGCGGATCACCGGCTCGGGAAGCCGCGTCCCCGAGTCGGCGGCCGCGATGACCGCGCGGGGGGCGGACAGCGTCGGCACGAGCCACGTCCCACGTTCGAGCATCATCGAGATCGCCTCGTCCTCCAGGAAGATGCCGTGCTCGATCGACCGGATCCCGTTGCGCACCGCAGTCTTGATCCCCTCGGTGGCCTGCGCATGCGCCATGACGTAGCGTCCCGCCGCCGTCGCCTCGGCGACGAGCACGGCGAGCTCCTCGTCGCGGAAATGGCCGTGCCTCGGATCGTCGCCGGGCGAGAGCACGCCGCCGGACGTCGCAACCTTGATGACATCGGCCCCCTCCCTGATGAGCTCGCGAACGCGCTGGCGCATCTCCTCGGGGCCGTCGACGACGCCACTCGGGTTCCCCGGGAAGGCGTGCTCCCACGCGAAGCACCCCCCCGAGGGCGCGTGCTGGTCGTTGTGCCCTCCGGTCTGGCTCAGCATCGCGATCGAGATCTGCATGCGCGGTCCCGGTACGAGCCCCCGCTCGACGGCGGTCTTCATCCCGAGGTCCGCCCCGGAAGCTTCCCGGACCGAGGTCACCCCCACCCGCAGGGTCGCCGACATGTTGGCGAGCGCCTCGTAGTAGCGCAGCGAGAACGGACGCATCATCAGCGCGAGCGGGTCCAGGTTGCCCGAGAACGTGAAGTGCACGTGGCAGTCGAACAGCCCCGGCACGATCGTCCCACCGCCGAGCTCGACGGCTTCGTCGGCGTCGAGGCCGCGCCCGACGTCGACGATCCGTTCCCCTTCGACGACCACGTCAGCCTCGGCTGGCGGCGCGCCCGTGCCGTCGAACACGGCGCCTCCCCGGAACACCGTCCTGCGCGCCATAGCCGCCATCACCTGCTCCTCGCCGTCGAGCGTGCCCGGTCGGACATCGTGGCACGCGCCGGACCAAAGAGCGTCTCCGGGCCGCCCTGGACTCCGGGTTCGCATCTCGTGCGACACGGACCGACTTGACGGTCTCCTCGAGGCATCGAAGTCCCACCCGAGGACTCTCAGCATTGGCGGCGACGCCGTCGATCCGCCGTCGCGATGGTCCCATCCCCGGCGGCAGGTCGCGGGGTTGGCATCCGGGCAGTCCTGTCGGGTCGTCGGACGCGTTGAGTGTCGTCGCGCCCCGGCGATCGAACTCCACGGCCGCCAAGTCGGGGCTGATGACGGTGCTCGATGAAGAGCGCCGTCGCGATGGTCGGCGGCGAGTCGGCGGGTGCGTCTTGGGACGCTCAGCGCGCGCGAGGCGCTCCGTCCTTCTCTTGATATTTACCAGTTAGTTATATAGTGTAGTGGTGATGGTCAGTGCGGATCCCGTGAGTAGGGCCTTCGCCGCCCTTGCCGACCCCACCCGTCGGGCGATCCTGGAGCGCCTGGCGGCAGGCGAAGCTGGCGTGGTCGAGCTCGCAGAGGCCTCCACGCTGACGCAGCCGGCCATCACCAAGCACCTCAAGGTTCTGGAGCGGGCCGGTCTCATCGGTCGGGCCCGCCAGGGGCAGCGCCGCCCGGCGCGACTTCAACTTGAGGGCCTGGCCCCGGTGGACGACTGGCTCCGGCGCGCGCGTGCCGCGTGGTCCGACCGCCTCGACCGTCTCGAGGCCCACCTTGCCACCCAAACCGAGACCGACGATTGAGGAGAGCCCCGATGCCTGAGTTCCGTACCGCTGTGGACGTCCGTTCGGCGACTCCGACCAAGCAGCTCGTCATCGAGCGCACCCTCAAGGCCCCGCCGGAACGCGTCTTTGACGCCTTCACCGATCCCGAGCAACTGAAGAAATGGTGGTGGCCCGATGGCTTCACCTGCCCCGCCGCTGAGGTCGATCTTCGCATTGGCGGAAAGTACCGCCTCGCCATGGAGTGGCCGGGCTCCGTCCCTGTCGCCGCCCAGTTCTCCCACCATATGGGTGGGGAGTACTACGAGATCGATCGTCCGCATCGCCTCGTCATGAGCGGCCGAGCCATCGACGACGAGCAGGGTGAACTCTTCGCAACGCTCATCGAGGTGACTTTTGAGGCCCGCGACGGGGGTACGGCGCTCACCGTACGACAGTCCTACTTCGAGCCGCTGCCGCCTGCCGAGGCGATGGCCGGTGCAGAGCAGGGCTGGTCCGAGCAGCTCGAGAAGCTCGAGCGGCTTCTCGCGGACCGACCGGCAGACTGACATGAGGACACGCGTCCTCGTGCCCGGCGGGCCGGACGCCGCCCTGCACGCAGATCAGTACCTGAAGCGTGCTCGTCGCCCTGCTCATCAAGCACACGAGGACCAAGCCCTACCGCCTCAACAACATTCCGCCTCGTGGGGTGCGGTGGTGCGCCCTTGCTTCGACGAGCCGCCGGAGCCGGACTTCTTCCCACCGCGGCTCGACGCACCTGGAGAGCTCGCGATCCGCGCCGCGCGCTCCTTGGACATGCCCTTGTCCTTCAAGGCTTTCGTACTGCTTCTCGTTCTTGACGCTCGGACGTTTCCCTGGCATTGCACCGCCTCCCGACTTGGCGCCCGGAAGCAGGACCGTGGTCGTGCGGCCCCGCTCGTGCTGCCATGTGCACGTACCCGCATGTGCACGTACCCGCATCGGCCGCGAGGGACGCCCACAGGCGCGACACCACCGGGTTGGGTGTGTCGGGGTTGGGTGGGGTGGCTGAACTTCGCTCAGCGGCAAGTGAAGCGAGTCATCACGAGCAGCCGCTCGTCGACCCACAGCTCGGGCAGACGTAGCACGACCCCGCACGCTGCATCACGTTGCCGCAGCTGTAGCAGAACGGCGCGTCGCGCTGCTCGGCCCTCGCCACGGTCGCTGCGGCGCCCGACGCCGGCGGGCGGGGAGCGGGAGCGGGCGGACCGGTGTCGGCCGGTCCCTCGCCGACCACGCCCACCGACGGCGTCGCGCTCTCCTCGACGCCCGGGAGCGTCGGCTGGATCCGCTCGGACGTCGACAGCACGCCGAGGTCGAGACGCTCTTCGTAGGTGAGGTAGTCGAGCGCGAGACGCCGGAAGATGTAGTCGACCAGGCTCGTGGCGATCCGCAGCTCGGGGTCGTCGGTGATCCCGGCCGGCTCGAACTTCACGTTCGTGTACTTGTCCGCGTACGTCGCGAGCGGCACGCCGTGCTGGAGTCCGAGGCTGATCGAGATCGAGAAGGCGTCCATGATGCCCGCCAGGGTCGAGCCCTGCTTGGACACCTTGATGAACACCTCTCCCGCACGCCCGTCCTCGTACTCCCCGACCGTGACGTAGCCCTCGCAGTCGGCGACCCGGAACTTGAACGTGTTGGAGCGGCGCCGCTTCGGCAGCCGCTCTCTGACGGCACCGACGACGATCGGCTCGGCCTTCTGCTGGCGCTCGCGCACGAGCGCAGCCTCGAGCTCGGCAATCTTGGCCGCCACCTCGCGGTCCTTGGCCTCCGCGTCGGATCCCGGGGGTGCGGTGTCCCCGCCTTCGACGACCTTCCCCTCCTTCTTGGTCGTGGAGAGGGGCTGGGCGACCTTGCAGTTGTCGCGGTAGATGGCGACCGCCTTGATGCCGAGCTTCCAGGCGTCGATGTGCAGCTGCTCGACGTCTTCGACGGTCACGTCCTCGGGCATGTTCACGGTCTTGCTGATGGCGCCGCTGATAAAGGGCTGCACGGCACCCATCATTCGGACGTGGCCCGAGTAGTGGATGGTGTTGTCACCCATCGAGCACGCGAACACCGGGAGGTGCTCGGCGGCGAGGTACGGCGCGCCGACGATCGTCTTGTGCTCGTCGATGTACGCGATGATCTGGTCGATCTGGTCCTCTCCGTATCCGAGCTGGCGCAGCGCACGGGGCACCGTCTGGTTGACGATCGACATGTTCCCGCCGCCCACGAGCTTCTTGGTCTTCACGAGACCGAGGTCGGGCTCGACACCGGTGGTGTCACAGTCCATCAAGAGGCCGATCGTGTTGTGGCTCACGAAGCCGTTGGCGACGTAGGTCACGTTCTCCGGCACCGAGAGGTCGTAGGTCAGGTCCTCGCCGGTGAGCTCGGCTGACGTCACCTTGTCGTAGAAGAAGGACAGCAGGTGCCCGAGCTCGGGGTCACCCGTGCGCTCGAAGAGCTCGGTGGCGAGGCGCCGGCTCACCCGCCCGCGGGTGAGCTCCATGAGGAGCAACTTTCGCAAACGATCGTTGCCAGGGGCGAGCCGGTCCACGAGCCCCCTCGTGACAGCGATGTAGTCACACCGCGCCGTCTGGGCGACCGCGGGATCGATCGAGTGGACGCCGGCGTTCTTCCTGCCGCCCATGAACCCGATGCGCGACGACCAGTCACCGTTGTACGACAGGTTCAGGAGACGCAACGAGGCCAGCGGCGCCTGCCCCCAGCTGTTCGATCGCTGGCGGTCCCTCACTGACACGGTGGTCGGGAAACCCATGGCGAGGAGGATGGTCTGCACGTCCCGGACCATTTCCACAGAGGTGTTCTTGAGGGTCGGGTAGCCCGCCGAGGTGTCGCCGTCGGCCTCGAAGAGCCCCCTCACGAATGCGGCGTAGATCTCGCGGTCGTTGGAATGCAGGACCGCGTCGGGAACGTGCGCGACGTACCCCTTGCCGGCATGTTCCGAGTGGGGGGCGCGCTTGGAGAACCCGCACGCGTCCCACCAGAGCGCGAGCCGCACGGAATCTGCGCGGACCTCGGTGTAGCCGCGTCGCTCGGTCGCACTTGCTCCGACCCCGAAGCACTCCTTCACGAGGTACGAGAGACGCTCGACCACGTCGAAGTCGCCGTTCGTGACGCAGAACCGCAGACCACGGCTGTGCAGAGACCCGTCGCCCATGAAGTACCCGAGGAGCTCGGCGAGCTCGGCGGTCATCTCCGAAGGCACCCGGGCATGGTGCTCCCCGGTCCAATAGGCCTCTCCGAGCGGAGGCAGCGGCACCCGTTGTGGCGCGCCGACGATCGAATCGAGCGAGAGCGGCACGACGTCGCCTTCGCGCACGTCGGCGAACCGACGCCATGCCCACTCCCCGGACTCGGCGTCGACCACCTTGATGCGGTGCGTGGTCGTCCCCCTGACGCGGTGGCCACGCGCCGTCTGGACCGTCACGACCGGCTCGAGTCCGTTGACGAAGAACTTCGTCGCCTGCTTCGGTCCCTCGTCGGTTGCGACGACCTCGTCGAGGTCCTGCCACCGGACGCCGTCCGGGTCGCCGAGGGAGCGGAGCCTCACGAGCCCGCGGCCCGTCGACACGAGGGTGCCACCAACAAGACAGCCAGTCGGCGCCAAGACACTGGCCTGCGAGTTCCGCACCCCGTACTGCTCAGCGAGCTCCACCGCTTCGTCCCAGGCCTGTTGGGCGGAGGAAAGCAGCTCGGGCGGGACGAGCTCCTCGTCGATCTTCGACGCCTCGCTCTGGTGCATCCGCAACACGTTCACCATCGGCTCCGCGTTCGCGTGGAAGCCCGCGAACGGACCCATGCGACTCGCGGTCTTCGCCGACGTGGCGTAGGCGTGACCGGTCATGAGGGCGGTGATGGCACCCGCCCACGCCCGGCCCCCATCCGAGTCGTACGGCAGGCCGTTCGCCATCAACAGCGCACCGAGATTGGCGTAGCCGATGCCGAGCTCCCTGAACTTCCGCGAGTTCTCGGCGATCTTCTCGGTCGGGTAGTCGGCGTTCCCGACGAGGATCTCCTGGCCCGTGAAGACGACCTCGACGGCGGCTTTGAACCCCTCCACGTCGAAGGATCCGTCTTCGTCGAGGAACTTGAGCAGGTTCAGGCTGGCGAGGTTGCACGCAGAGTTGTCGATGTGCATGTACTCCGAGTTGCTCACCACCACGCCTCGGTCCGGCGCAGAGGCGACCGTGAAGTTGTGCACGTCGGCGACTTCCATGTCGTACACGGCGACCTCGGCCGGCGACGTGTAATGCTCGACCGAGACCACCGAATCCTCCACACCGACGGAGCGGAGCGCAGTCCCGGGAACCAGGTCCCTCGCTTCGACGTAGTCCCCGCCTGACGTGAGGAAGCGATGTTCCGGGGTGCAGCGGAACCGCCCGTGCTCGGTGACGACGTCCATCAGCTCGGTGGTGTATCCCGCCACCCACGCCTTGACGATGCCGTGGTGCTGGTTCGCCTGCTCGCGAGCGTCGTAAGCGATCACGGAAGGAGGCTCTGTCCCGGCCTGGCAACGTCGTTCGATCTGCGCAATCGAGACGAGCCCCTCCGACGTCATGATCTGGGTTTCACCGACGAAGCAGCACGGGTTGCTGCCGTTGATCCGCCCCGTGTTGGGCGCGGTGTGCCACGTGTTGATCGTCGTGTCGAACTGCATGCCCGGGTCCGCGCACTCCCACGCGGCGTGGGCGATCTGACGGAAGAGGTCCCGCGCCTTGACGCTTCTCACGACGGAGCCGTCGGTCCTCGCGGTGAGCTGCCAGTCGGCGTCGGCGAGCACCGCCTGCATGAACTCGTCGGTCACCCGCACGGAGTTGTTGGCGTTCTGGTACTGGATGGAGTGACTGTCGGAACCGTCGAGGTCCATGTCGAACCCGGCGTCGCGGAGCACGCGCGCCTTTCGTTCCTCGATCGCCTTGCACCAGACGAAGTCCTCGATGTCGGGATGATCGGCGTCGAGGATGACCATCTTTGCGGCGCGCCTGGTCTTTCCGCCCGACTTGATGGTCCCGGCGGATGCATCGGCGCCTCGCATGAAACTGACCGGGCCCGATGCCGTGCCGCCCCCCTTCAGCAATTCGTGCGAGGAACGGATGCGCGAGAGGTTCACGCCTGCGCCGGACCCCCCCTTGAAGATGACCCCTTCTTCCACGTACCAGTTGAGAATGGAGTCCATCGAGTCGTCGACCGCAAGGATGAAGCACGCCGACCCTTGCTGAGGAACGCCGTGCACGCCGATGTTGAACCACACCGGAGAGTTGAACGCCGCCTTCTGGTGAATGATGAGATGCTTCAGCTCGTCGCGCAAGGTGTCGGCCTCGACCTGGTCGACGAAGTACCCGTCCTTCACCCCCCACGCGGTGATGGTGTCGACGACCCGATCGGCGACCTGCTTGAGCGACCACTCGCGCTCGGGAGTGCCGAGCGTCCCGCGGAAGTACTTCTGGGCCAGGATGTTGGTCGCGTTCAGGCTCCAGAAGTGGGGCACCTCGACGCCGAGCTGCTCGAAGGCGACGGTGCCGTCGCGAAAGTTGGTGATGCGGGCGTCCCGGCGCTCCCACCGGACCTCGTCGTAGGGGTCGACCCCTTCGGTCGTGAAGTGGCGTCGGATCCCGATCTCGGCGCGCTGCGGTGCGATGGCCATTGACTCCCAGCTCCTCTGCTCGCTCGGCGTTCGTTGCACCAGCTCCACCGGCCCGTCGCCGGCGTGAGGAGTCCCCGCGGCGACCCTCCACGTCGACCCGGACTCCGACACCACCCCCCCGGCGACCGATGTCTATCCCGCCTCCACGATGGGCCCGATCCGTGCCCGAACCGACGCCGGACCACTACATGTTGTGGTCGGGCCCACCCCGGACGCGAGATAGTGGGTTCATTACAGCACTGTAGTTACGGCGTTGTCAACGCCGTGCAGGATGCTCCCTCCCTGGTCAGAGGCCGTTCGCGAAGATTCGCACGCGGCGTGCTCGTCTCACCCATAGAGGGCGTCGATCTCCGCGGCGTACGTCGCCAGGACCTGTGCCCGCCTCACCTTCATCGTCGCCGTGAGGAGCTCGGAGTCGGCGGACCACTCGCCGCCCAAGAGGGCGAAGCGGCGCACCTGCTCGACCCGGCCGACGTGCCGGTTCACCTCGGCCACCTCCCGGTCGACTTCGGCGCGCAGGTCCGGCAGCTCGAGGAGCTCGGCCGGCGGCACCGACGAGTGACCGTGCCGGCGTGCCCAGTCGCCCAGCGCGTCGGGGTCCAGGGTCACGAGAGCCACGAGGTGCGGGCGACGGTCGCCCGCAACGCATGCCTGGCCGATGAGCGGCTCGCTGCGCAGTGCGGTCTCGATGTTGGACGGCGAGACGTTCTCCCCGCCGGCGGTGACGATGAGGTCCTTCTTGCGACCGACGATCCGCAGCCGCCCATCCTCGAGGACACCCAGGTCCCCGGTGTGCAGCCACCCGTCCGCGTCGAGCGCCTCGGTGGTCCGGGGCGGGTCGTTGAAGTAGCCCGCGAACACGTTCCCGCCGCGCGCGAGGACCTCCCCGTCCGCGGCGAGCCGGACCTCGCAGCCGGGGATCGGACGGCCGACGTCGCCGGGCCTCACCCGGTAGGGGTCCCAGGTGAGCGGCCCCGTCGTCTCCGACAGGCCGTAGAGCTCGGAGAGGGGCACCCCGAGCGAGCGGAAGAAGGTGATCACTCCCGGGAAGATCGGCGCGGCGGTCGTCACCGCGACCTCGACGCGGTCCATCCCGAGCAGCGCTCGCACGACCGAGAGCGTGCGGTCCGCAGCCTCCCACTTCTCCGCCAGCTCCGCGGGGACCGCGCGGCCCTCGCTCTTCACGGCGTCGACCTCGCGACCGACGGCGAGCGCGTCGTCGAACTCCCGCGCCTGCGGCGAGGAGGAGGCGAGCGCCCGGACCGAGGCGTAGGTCTTCTCCCAGAGCGAGGGGACGGAGAAGATCGCGTGCGGCCGGACCTCTCGCAGGTGCTCCGCCAGGTGGAGGACGTCGCGGCAGGTCGTCACCTCCGTTCCCTCGAACGCGTGGACGTAGTGGGTCGCCACCCGCTCCGCGACGTGCGCCATCGGGAGGCAGGAGAGCATGCGCCACCCGGCGACGCGGTGCCCGACGGCCTCCACGATGCTCCGGACCGCAGAGGCGACGTTGGCATGGGTGATCTCGACCGCCTTGGGAGCTCCCGTCGTCCCCGACGTGTAGGTGAGGGTCGCCAGCCCCTCCGGTCGTGCCGCGTCGGCCTTCGCCAGCTCGACGGGGGCGCCGGCGAGCAGCTGGGGAAACCCGACCACGCCGTCTGCTCGCCCCTCGCCCGGCTCCGGCCCGTTGGCGGGCTCCGACACGACGATCAGGTGACGGAGTCCGTCCCGCCCGCCGCGAGCCTCGAGGACGCGCTCGAGGAACGGCTGCTCCACCACTGCCGCGACCGGCGCGGCGTGGCCGAGCACGTAATGGATCTGGTCGACCGACGACGAGTTGTAGATCGACACGGGGACCGCCCCGGCGAACAGCGCGGCCATGTCCACGACGTGGAACTCCGGCCTGCTGCGGAGCATGAGGACGACGCGCTCCCCCCCTGCGACGCCCAGGTCGCGGAGTCCGGCAACCGTCCTGGCCACGCGGTCCGCGTACTCTCGCCACGTCCACGATTCCCAGCCGTCGTCGCCGCGCCACCTGAGGGCGACCTCGTCAGGCCGGGTGGCGACCGTGGAGCGGAAGGCGGCCGTGACGGTGCCCGGCCAGGTCCGAGAGAGAACCGGCGATGGAAATTCGGCAGCGAGCGTCGAGATCCTCGGCGTCCCCATCTGGCCTCCTGGACGACGAGTCCCATGGTGGGTCGCCTCGACAGCGGGACCACAGGGTCGTTCGTCAGTTGCTCCGTTCGACACCTCGACACCCTGCACCTCGACACCCTGCGCCTCGACACCCTGCACCTCGACACCCGGGACCTCGACACACGAGAGAACGCGCGAGCGGATCAACGGGACGTCAGGCGGGCGACGGTGCCGGGCTGGGCTTCGGCACGTACTCGTCGACGTACGGACGGCCCGAGAGCCGCGAGATCTCGCGCATCAACTCGTCGGTGAAGGCGCGGCACTCGCGGTGGTCGTGGTCCTCGAGCGGGTGCTGCCGGTCCGCCGCGGGCGGCATGCGCATCGGCGGCCCGAATCGGACGACGACGGTCTTTCCCGGCCGGAGGAGCCGCTTCCCGACGGGTTGGACCCCGACGGTGCCCTGGATCCCGACGGGGACGACCTGCACGCCGCACTCTCGCGACAGGCGCGCGACGCCCGTGCGCCCGCGGTGGACGAACTCGTCGAGCGACCGCGTGCCCTCGGGGTAGATCGCGACGAGTCGCCCCTCGGCGAGCGCGCCCGCCGCCGTCTCGAGCGCCCGCTCGGCCTCCTTCCCGCTGCCGCGGCGGATCGGGATCTGCCCCAGCGCCCGGAAGAACCATGCGGTCCTCGGCGAGTCGAAGTACTCGGCCTTGGCGAGGTAGGTCACCTTGCGCGCCACGACGAGCGGGAGGAAGAAGGAGTCGCAAAAGGACTGGTGGTTCGCTGCCAGAACCGCCCCGCCGGAGGCGGGCACGTGCTCACGCCCTTCGACGCGTACCCGCCAGAACAAGAAGAGGACCGGCGTCAGCACCATCTTCAGCAGCCAATAGGCCACACCCCAGGCTACCGCCGCACCGGCGGCGCGCTCGATGGCTGGGCGGCCGCGCCCAGGACCGGGGCGCCACCATCGGTTCGCCACGACGGTGGACCGTGCGTCGACGCGGTGGTGGACTGTCGGTGCGACGCCGCCCGTCCCGGCCACCACGTTCCTCGACGGCCTCGCGTTCGGCGAGAGCCCCCGGTGGCACGACGGACGCCTGTGGTACTCGGACTTCTACTCGCAGGCCGTCTTCTCGGTGGCCGCCGACGGCAAGGCGCCCGTCTGCGAGCTCTCGCTCGAGGACCGGCCGTCCGGGCTCGGGTGGCTCCCGACAGGCGACCTTCTCGTCGTCTCGATGGGGCACCACGAGGTCCTCCGCCGGCGCGCAGGACCCGGTGGCCGAGCGCTCCGCCACGCCGACCTCTCCCCGGTCTCGGGGCCCGGCGACATCAACGACATGCTCGTCCTCGACGACGGCACCGCGTTCGTCGGCCAGTTCGGCTTCGACCTGCAGGACTACTTCGGTGGGCGAGCCGCGCCGGCGACGACCGCACTCGTCCGGGTCGACCCTGACGGCGCCGTCCACGAGGCGGCGGACGACCTGAGCTTTCCGAACGGCATGACGCTCCTCGGCACCACGCTCGTCGTCGCGGAGACGTTCGCCATGCGCCTGAGCGCCTTCGAGGTCGGCGAGGACCGCAACCTGCAGCACCGCCGCCAGTGGGCGGCGCTCGACGCCTGCGCACCCGACGGCATCTGCGCGGACGCCGAAGGTGCGGTGTGGGTGGCGAACGCCCTGGCGCCCGAGTGCCTCCGCGTCGGTGCAGGCGGGCGCGTCCTCGAGCGCGCGGTGACCAGCCAGCCGTGCTTCGCCTGCGCCCTCGGCGGTGACGACCGCCGCACCCTCTTCTGCTGCACCGCCCCGAGCAGCGACGCGAGGGTCGTCTCGAGGCAGCGGGCTGGGAGGATCGAGGCGGTCACGGTCTCCGTCGCCGGCGTCGGCTGACCCCGCGCGCAGCCCGCACACCGGTCGACGTCGAGCGGTCCACCCAAAATGGTGGTCAACAAAGTAGACTGTCAATGATGTTAACCACTCACCCGTCGACCGGCGGGGAGCCCCGGTCCGCGGCGTGGCTGCTCCGCCGGGTGAACGCCCGGTACGGGACCGCCGTCGCGGCGGCGCTCGAGGATGCGGGGCTCGGCGGGCTCCCCCGGCCGGGTTACTGGCTGCTCATGGCCCTGGCAGCGGGGGCGACGGACGCGAGCGGTCTCGTGGGGGCGATGGGCGTCACCAAGCAGGCAATCTCCAAGGTCGTGGACACCCTCGCTGCGGAGGGCTACGTCGCGCGCCGTCCGAACGAGACGGACCGGCGCCGCACCGACCTCGTGCTCACGGCAACAGGCGACCGTACGGTCGAGGTGATCCGCGCGTCGCTACGTGCCACCGAGCGCACCTTCGTCGCCGAGGTCGGCGCCGAGGCGTGGGACACCACCGTCGCAACCCTGGCCGTCCTCGCGCGTGCGGGCGCGTGATGCACGTCGGCGCCGGCGCCTTCTTGCGCACATGGCTTCCCCGTGCGCCCACCTGGCAGCGGATCGTCGTCGCCATCGCCATGCTGGCGGTCGGCGCCGTGCTCTTCGCCCTCGGCGACGTTCGCGCCGGCATCGTCGGCGTCCTCGGTCTGCTGATCTTGTCGGGCGTGGTGCGCAACCGGCTCGGACGCGCACGTCGCACGACCTCGCCGCACGTCGACCTGCACGACCGTTCGATGCACGCCGGCACCGCGAAAGAGGAGCAACCGTGAGGCGACCCTTCCGCCGGCGGGGGCCGGGGCGGTCCGCCTGGCGCGTGGCCGCAGCGGGCGCCGCGTCGTGTGGCGCGTCCGCACTCGCGCTCGCGGCTCTCGTGGCGGCGCCGGCGGGTGCCGCCACCCGCGGCACCACGGCGCACCACGCCGGCACCCTCGGCACGAGCAGCCACCACTCCCCGCGGACGGTGTGGTTGTGCCGGCCGGGCCTCGCGCACGACCCGTGCGTCGGGAAGCGCACGCTCACGAGCGTGGCGGCGGACGGCACGCGCACCACGGAGACCGCTGCGGCGCCCACGCCGTCGGGGGTGGACTGCTTCTACGTGTACCCGACGGTCAGCAGCGAGACGAGCGACAACGCGAACCTCGTCGTCCAGCCGGCCGAGCGCATCGCCGCGGTCGTCCAGGCCTCCCCGTTCTCCCAGCTCTGCAGCGTCTGGGCGCCCATGTACCGCCAGACCACCCTCGGCGACATCGTGAAGGACGGGATCGCCGGGCTCCCACGCCGCGCTGTCTCGACCGCGTACCGCAGCCTCTTGTCGGGCTGGCACGACTTTCTCGCGCACGACGACGACGGCAGGCCGATCGTGCTCATCGGCCACTCCCAGGGCGCCGCGCTCCTCGTTCGCCTCATCCACAAGGCGATCGACGTGGAGCCCGGCGTGCGGTCACGGATCCTCGTCGCCATCCTGGCGGGCGGGAACCTCCAGGTGCCGTCCGGGCGGACTGTCGGCGCGACGTTCCGTCACGTCCCGCTGTGCACGAAGACGGGAGAGACGGGTTGTGCGATCGCCTGGTCGAGCTTCCCCTCGGCGCCGCCCGCCGCATCGCCGTTCGGCCGGCCAGGCGAGGGCGTGAGCATCCAGGCCGGCGAGCGGGCGTCGAACGGAGAAGAGGTCGCGTGCACGAATCCCGCGGCGCTCGGCGGCGGGACCGCGGGACTCGACCCGTACTTCGCCGCAGCCCAGGTGCCGACGCTCTCCCCCGCCCCCTCGACGCCGTGGGTGACGTTCCCCGGGCTCTACACCGCGCACTGCGCGCACGCGGGCGGCGCGACCTGGCTCCAGATCGACCACGCGAGCGGCACAGGTCGTCCCGTGGTGGCCGAGACACAGGGGCCGGCCTTCGGCTATCACGCCGACGACGTGAACCTGGTGCTCGGCAACCTCCTCGGGGACGTCGCCGCGGCGGAGTCCGCCTTCCGTGCCCACCACTGAGAGGGCGGTCTGCCCGGGGCCCCTCAGGCGCCACCAGACGACGCGGCGCGGCCCGCCGCGGCGAGCTCGTCGACGTCGACCGGCCAGGCGAACACCGCCCAGGTGGCGCCGGCGCCGGCGAGCCGTCCGACCGCCGGCGCGAGCGGGCCGGTGACCGGCCCAGCCCAGGTCACCTCCGCACGTCGTGCCTCGTCGCGGACGTCGGCGACGGTCGCGTCCCACAGATTCAGTGCCGCGCCCTCGTCCGCGGCGATCCGCCGGGTGCTCGCCGAGCCGTCGCCGACCCAGGTGACGAGGCCCATGTCGAGTGCGGATCGCACGCAACGCGCCAGGCGCGCCCGGCGCCGGGCGGCCACCTCGAACTCGACGCCGTACGCCTCGTTCTCCCCCGCGCTCAGCCGGTCGCCGGTGCCCATCGCTGCGATGACCCTTCCCGGGGCGATGGCACGGAGCGCGGCGAACTGGCCCAGGAGGACCCGGTCGGGGACCAGCCCGACCCGCGCCACGAGGGGCCCCACTGCGACGCGCTCCGTGCGGGTCGCGACCAGGGAGAGCACGGGGAACGGCGCGAGCGCGGGGCGGCCGGGCTGCCCCATCGGCCAGACGTGGTCGTAGCAGAAGACTCCGTCGACCCCGGCGTCCTCCGCGCGCCGTGCGGCATCCAACGCCCGCCTCGCGTCGTCCTGGAAGATCGGGAGAAGGAGGCCGGTCCTCACACGCGGTCCCTTCAGGAGAGGTCGAGGGACCCGTGGCGGGCGGCGAGCGCCGCGCCGACCGCGCCCGCCTGCTCCCCGAGCCCCGCTTCGACGACGGGCACCGTGCCACGGGCCCCCCCGCCCTCGACGAGCGCTGCGAGCGCCCCGCGCGCCGGCCCGAGCAGCATCTCCCCGGCGTGGCCGAGCCCGCCGCCGAGCACGATCCACTCCGGGTCGAACGCCGCGACGAGGTTGGCGAGCCCGAGGCCCACCCACCAGCCGAGCTCGGCCATCACGCGCAGGGCGTCCGGGTCCCCCGCCGCGGCCGCGGCGGCCACGTGCTCGCCGGTGACGTGCTCGGGGTCGCCCCCGGCGAGCCGGACCGGCTCGCGGAGCGTTCCGGCGAACGCGGACTCCCTTGCCAGGCGCGCCAGGCCTCCACCCGAGGCGTAGCGCTCCCAGCACCCGCGGTTCCCGCACGGGCACGGAGGACCGTTGGGGTCGACCACGATGTGGCCGAACTCACCCCCGAAGCCGTGCGCGCCCGCGCGGACCCGCCCGTGCACGATCTGCGCCCCACCGATCCCGGTGCCGAGCGTGATCACCAGCCCGTCACGCATCCCGCGGGCGGCGCCCAAGACGAGCTCGGCGAAGGCGGCGCACTTGGCGTCGTTGTGCGCCGGCGCGGCGCCGCCGGGGTGGGTCCCGAGCCGTGCCGCCACGAGCCGGGCCACGTCCGCGCCCGTCGCCGCGGCGAGGTTGGGCGAGAACCGCAGCACGCCGGCCGTGTCGACCAGGCCGGCGATCCCGACGCCGATCGGCGCCGTCGCAAGGGCGTCATCTGCGCCGAGATCACCGTGGAGCTGGACGAGGAGGCCGACGACGGCGTCGGCCACCGCCTCGCCCGGGTGTCCGCCGGCCCCGGGTCGCGCGGCCCCTCCGGGCTGACCCCGGGCGGCCGTCGCCGCGGCCTGGTGCGGCGTCGCGACCCGGTGCTGGGCCAAAACCTCGCCGTTCGCGCCGAGCGCGACACCCAGGATCTTCGTCCCGCCGACGTCCACCCCGTAGGCCACCTCGCCGGCCGCCGGGCCGGTCACGGGGTCATGCCGCCGACTCGACGCGCGCCTTCAGCTCCCGGAGGGCGGTGGACATGATGCGGCTCGCCGCCCGCAACTTGATGAAGCCCGGTATGGGGACCCGCAGCTCGACCTCGAGGTGGTAGGTCACGTCCGTCCCCCCTGCGATGGCCGGCTCGAACACGTACCTGCCGTCGAGCTTGGTGGTGATGTCCCCTCGGGTCTGGCGCCATGCAAGCACATGGGGCGCCTCGGTGTAGTCGTACTCGAGCGTGTAGCTCGTGCTCCGACCGAATGCCGCGGCGCGGAAGGTGCAGAGCAGCGGGCGGCCGTCCTCGTCCCGGCGGTCGACGGTGACCTGCTTGATGTCGGCCACCCATTCGGGATAGCGCTCGATGTCGGTCACGACCGCGTAGCACCGCTCGGGCGGTGCCGACACCGTGGTGTGCTCCGTGGCCTGTTCCGCCACCCTCGTCCCTCCCATCGCCCCGTCTCGTGCAGGTCCGGTCAGCCTTGCACTTCCGCAAGGGCAGCGGCCAGCTTTCCCGCGAGTGCGCCGTAGTCGAACGAGCGGCACGCCCTCTCGCGCGCGGCCTCGCCCATCAGGCGGCGTTCGTCCGCGTCGGCGAGCAGCCGCCGGAGCGCCGCCGCGACGGCGCCGGCATCCTGCGGCCGGTGGACGACCACGCCGGTGATGCCGTCGTCCACCGCCTCGGCGGCGCCGCCGCTGTCGCCGGCGACCTGCGGCGTCCCGGCGGCGGCGGCCTCGAGGAAGACGATGCCGAAACCCTCCTCCTCGAGCCCGAGCCATCGGCGCCGGCACGCCATGGCGAACACGTCGGCCGACGCGACCAGCGACTCCTTGTCCTCCTCGCTCACCTGGCCGAGGAACCGCACCGGCGCCCCCAGCCGCCGCGCCTGGGCGACGAGCCGTTGCCCGTCCCTCCCGGTGCCCGCGATCGCCAGGACGAGATCGGGGAACGAGACCCGCAACCGGTGCACGGCGTCGATGAGGACGTCCATGCCCTTCCGCGGCACGAGCCGGCTGACGCTCGCGACCAACGGCCCGCCGAGCGGGAGACCGAGCCGGACACGTGCCGCGTCCCGCTCGCCGGCGGACAGCGGGGAGAACTTGGCGCAGTCCACACCCGGCGGCACCTCGACACGCCGAGGCCCTGGGCCGGTCGCCCCCTGCCCGAGCGCCCGGTCCGCCTGGGCACCCGGATACCGTCCCGCCGCGACCACGAGCGACGCTCCGCCAAGGACGCGGCCGAGGAGGCCGCGAGTGACCGGGAGGCGAGCCGGGACGGCGACCTCCGCGCCGTGCAGCACGACGCCGTAGGGGACGCCGAGCCGCGGCCCGAGCAACCCGAGGGGCAGCACCGGGTCGAGGAGGACGAGCGATGCACCGACCTCGGAAGCGAGCGAGCTGATCGCGGCGTACGCGCGAGGGGTCGGGAAGTAGAGGAGACGAGCGTCCACGCGCTCGATCCGGATGCCTTGGGCGGCGGCCACAGCGTCGAAGGCCGCGGCATCCGGGGCGGAGCGTGCCGTGAGCACGACGAAACTCGCGGGGTCGAGCCGGCGCCACAGCTCCCAGAGGTAGGCCTGGATCCCGCCGACCTTCGGAGGGAAGTCGTTCGTGACCAGCAGGTGTCTCGGTGGGGTCATGGCCGCCCCACCGGCGCGTCAGCCCGCGCGGCCCTGGAACTTGAGGGTCGGGAGCAGCCCCGCCTGCTCGAGCATCCGCATGGCCCGGGCCTCGTCGGCGTCGATGACGACCGCGTCGTCCGGCTCGCGCCCGAGAAGGAACGTGACAACGCAGTCGTCACACGCGTCCGACCCCCGCATGAGGCAGGAGTCGCACTCCACCGTGATCGTCTCCATCGCCGTCCCCTTTCGCCCGGCACCGGCCGTGCCGCTCTCCGTCGCTCGTCGGAGCCAGCATGACGCAGGGTTGTGACACCGCCAGTCGGGTCGTCGGCGACAGGGCGCACGCTCACGACGTGGCTGCCAGCCAGGTGCAGCGGAGCTGGCGGTCGGGGTTGTCCGGGTTCGTGTCGACCAGCACCACCGACTGCCAGGTGCCGAGAAGCAGTCGGCCGTCTGCGACCGGGAGTGAGAGGGACGGTGGCACGAGCACCGGAAGGAGGTGGTCGGCCCCGTGACCGGTCGAGCCGTGCCGGTGCCTGTAGCGGTCGTCTCGTGGCAGGAGCCGCTCGAGCAGCTCGGCGAGGTCCAGCTCGGACCCCGAGCCGGTCTCCATGAGCGCGAGCCCCGCAGTCGCGTGGGGTGCGAGGACGTGGCAGAGGCCGTCTCCCCGACGCTTGCAGAAGGCGGCGACGATCGAGGTGACGTCGGTGACGGTCCGGTCGCCGGTCCGGACCGAGAAGAGCTCGGAGTCCATTCGACCGCTCAGCGTCGCGCGCGCGGGGAGCCGTCCGCCTCCCGGCCCCCTCGCCGTCTCGCTCTCCCGACGTCGGCCGCCACCTGCTCGTGGCTCCACGCGACCCCTTCGGTCACCACGGCGGTGCCGTCGAGCAGGACGAAGAACGGCGCCCCGAGCACGCCGTAAGCGAGCCACGCCGCATCGGACATGACGAGCCCGTCGGCCGCCTCGGGATGGTCCGCGGTGAGGATCGCGAGCCGGTCCAGCGCCTCGTGCGCCGGGCCGCGGGTCACCACCGCCGCGACGTCCTGCGGTGCGAGGCCACAGGACGCAGGCGCACCGGGCACCGCCCAGAACGGCAGGCAACCGTCACAGTGTGCGCCGAGGAACAGCAGGAGCGTCCAGCACCCCGGTGCGGTGAGGCGCAGGTACTTCGGCCTTCCGCCGAGGTCCCACCCGTCCACGTCGACCGCCGCACGAGGGTGCGCGCCGGTCGGGACCGCGACGAGGCGCTCGAGCTCCGGCCGGTCAGCCATCCGGGTGGGCGGCGTCAGGGACGCCGGATCACAGTCGGTCAAGGAGCTCGGCCTTCTTGGCCGCGAACTCGTCCTCCGACAGGATGCCGCGCCGGCGGAGCTCGTCGAGCTGGAGGATCTGGCGGGGCACCGTCCGCCCGTCCTCGTCGTCGAAGACGACACCGTGCGGCGGCGTGTCCGTCCACCGGCGGGTGCTCCCCTCGCGCCGTGACCGTCGCCGGGGCGTGCCCGCCGCCGCCCAGGAGCCCCGGGAACCGGGGGCCGTCCGATCGCCGGGCGGCGCTGCGGCCGCCACGACGTCGTAGCGGTCGAAGCGGTCGAAGCGGTCGAAGCGGTCGTACCCCGGGTGCGGATAGGGAACGTCGAGCCGGTCGAGCTGCGCCGTGATCACCCGCTGGAGCCGCCGGGGCCATCGCACGTCCTCGACGACGAGCGGCCCGTCACCGCCGGCGACCTCGAAGACCAGGCGGCCCGTGCCGATGAGGCGTGCGCCGGGCGACTGGGTGCAGTGGACCTCGGCCACCCGCTGGAGACGCAGCTGGACCACGTCGCGTCCGAGCACGCCACGGCGGTACAGGAGCCGGGTCGTCGTCACGAGGAACCGCACGGACCGCCACCGCAACAGACGTGCCCCCGCCCACAGCCCGGGGAGGACGACCATCGCGGCGAGCAGCCAGGCGACGACCACGGGCGCGCCGGGATAGCGGATCGCGATCGTGGCCGCACCGGCGAGCGCGACGAGGAGGAGCAGGACCGGGCCGACCACGACGACCGGATGGGGGCGAACCTCTGCGAGGAGCTCCTCGTCCTCGTGCAACAGGCCGCGGGCGGACCCCACCTCCCAGAGCGTACCAAGGTGACGTTCGCGTTCCCTCGATGGGGGCACCGCGGGTATGCACCACCGTGCGCCGGCTACCGCCGTCGGGCCGGCGACGAGCCTCGCGGGCGGGGTGGGGGCGTGGCTCCGGGCCGACGGGTGACTACGACGCGCGGCGCGGGGGCGCCGCCGACATCGTGATGAAGTCCCGCGCCCACCAGTCCTGGAAGTACCGCGCGGGCGTGCCCTGCATCTGCGGGAGCAGCTCCGTGCCGTTGGCGTCGCTCGCCTGGCCGTTCGGCGTCGCGGGCGTGTACGTGGTGAGGTTCACCCATGTCGTGTTGATGTCGAGCTCCATGGCTCGCACGCAACCGGCCCGCGCCAGGATGTCGGCGAGGTCCGTGATGTTCAACCCTGGACCGCCGACGTACACGAGTGCGCCATTGGCGGTGATGCCGAGGCCGGATCGCCAGACGAACACGGCGTTTCCGAGGGTCGCACCCCAGCGCGTCGTTGTTGTCGCTGTGAGGCCGGCAACCGGCTTTCCGTGCTCGACGAGAAGGTCGAGGTTCTGGCGAACCGACACCACGGACGGCGTCATCGACACTGTCGCGCCCCACGATCCGACGGCGGCACTGCCGTTCTTGTAGACGACGAAGGACGCGGCGCCGTTGCGCAAGGGGATGATCGTCTTGCCGTCGGTGTAGTAGCCCCCGTTGGCCGAGGACATCAAGAAGCCGGCATTGAACGCCGCGACGAGCCTCTGCGACGCCAGCGGGAGGACCGGCGCGGTGTGGGTGTACGGGCCACCGCCGGGGATCTCGCTCCCCGAGTACAGGGTCGCGCGGAGGAGCTTGGTGTCCATCCAGGCGACCCCGACCACGTAGCTCGTGTGGACGGCGTCCGGCCGGAGCGTGGTCTCGTAGACGGCGGGGACCCCGTCGACGAGCCTGCCCGCAGGTGACCACTCTCCCTCTCCCGCTATGGCCTTCGCCACGAACGGGGCGATCGGCTTCGGCTCCGGGAGGTGCGGCACCCGCGAGGATGTCGCGCCCGCCGGCGGGCTGGTCGGCTGCTTGATGGCACCCGCGGGCGGCGCGCCGCCGACTTTCGGGCCGTGGTGCCGGTACCACTCGTTCTCGATCCAGTTCACGATCGACGAGCCCCCGTGCTCGCGCACCCACTCGGCCCCGCGCGCCGACACCGAGTTGCCGAGCATCGGGTTGGCGAGCGCCGAACCCAACGAGACCCCCACCCAGGCCAACAGCGCGGCGAGGACGAGGAGGATCCCGTTTCGGACGCGTCGCCTCCGGGGCGAGCGCGCGCGTGTGCGCGCCGCTCGCCGCCCGGGCCCGGTGCCGTCGGGGGCGCCCGGCGGCTCGCCGGCGCCGGCGCCGGGGTCGCCGACGTCCCCGTCCTCGACCGCGGCACCGAGCTCGGCGAGCCTGGTGAACCTGCCGTCGGACTCGGCCCGAGCGAGGGACCTTCGGCTCATCGGTGGTGCACCCCCGACACCGGGTGGTGACTCCCGACGAACCAGTTCGCGGCGTGCGGGAGCGTCACCGCGCCGATCACGAGCCCGAGGACCACCGCCGCAGCGAGCACCCACTGCCTGCGGCTCGCACCGGTGATCTGGCGGCGCGTCCGCCAGTACCAGTCTCGCGGCGCGAGCTTCGCGGTGTCGAGGAGGTGGCCGAGCACGTGCACGGTCATCACGACGAACCACAGGACGAAGCTCGCCTTGTGCACGAAGAGGAGGGTTGTCCGCAGACCCGCCGAGACGAACAAGAGCGCGACACCGCTGGCGAGGACCAGACCGGTGAGCAGCACCACGACCGGACCGAGGAGCCTGAGGAGCGCGACCGGCGGTCCCTTTCGGCGGTACTCGGGATCGCCCAGGTAGTACTTGGCGAACCGCCAGGTGGTGCTGCCGATCTTCAGCAGCACCGGTGGGATCAACAGCATCCCGACGAACACATGGAGGTTCAGGAGCGGGTGGATCTGGACGAGGGTGAAGCCCTCGATCGCGAGGAGGACGAGCAGCACCGCCGCCGTCGCGCCGGTGAGCCGGGCGTTCGCCTCGACGCGGTCGCGCTTGGGGCGAACGTCGTCCACGCGGCGGACCGTCGGGGCCCGCTCTGGCTGCACCCCGGCCCCGGCGGGGACCCGCTCGTCGTGGGCGGCGCGTTCGGGGACGACGGGCAGCGACGAGCCTTCGCCGAGCGCGACGTGTGGCTCGTCGTGGAGGCGCTCGCGCAGTGCGCCGGCGACCGGGCTCGACGCATTCTCGACCCGGCGAGCGTGCGGACGGCGATCGTCGGGCCAGTGGACGGCGGGGTGCCGGTCCGGGCTCGGACCCGAGTCCAGGCGCCGCACCGAGCCGAATGTCAGCTCCGGATCACGCGCGTGCCGGGGTTGGCGCGCCGGTCCCGACGCCGTCGTCCTCGCAATTGCCGCCAACTTGCCGTCCTCGCCGCGCCGTCGTCCGTCGGTCATCCGCCTGCCCCGCTCGCCGCGCGGGCACGCACCCGATACCCCCATGACACGCGCACCACCCGCACGATGCCCGGGAGACAAGCCGCGCGCCGCGCGCGAAGAGCAGTCGCCCGGGGGGAAGGCACACCGGGACGGTACGGCGTCGAGGTGACGACAGGATGAACGTCTCCTCGCCCCCTGGCTCCCACTCCTTGCGCCGTTCCCGTGTACGGCGCGCCCGAGACGGGCGTTCCGGGGCTGCCCGGTCGGCCCGGGGACCGAGGGAGCGCCGGGCGGCCGGGGGTCCCGCCACTGCGCACGTCGCGCCATCACGACGGACCGCGCCTCAAGAAGCGCCGAGGTGGACGTCCTGCTGGCGGCGAGCGCCGGTTGGCGCGCCCTCGGGGTGGTCGTGTCCCACGGACACCTCGTCTGGTGGCCTCTCCCCCGACTCCTGCGCGCTGCGCCACGACACCTCCATCCGGGCCCCGCCGAGCGGCGAGGTCCCGACGGACCAGGCTCCTCGGGTCATCCGTACGACGGAGTCCGCGATGGCAAGGCCGAGTCCCGAGCCCTCGGCGCCGGACGTCGCCCGGTGGAAGCGGTCGAAGACCTCGGCGCGCTGGTCGGCAGGTATGCCCGGCCCGCTGTCGTCGACCCGCAGCACCACTCGGGCCGGACCCGACTGCACGAGGACCGAGACGGTGCCCTGCGTCCCCGCGTACTTGCACGCGTTGTCGATGAGCACGCCCGCGAGCCGGTCGACGAGCTCCGCCGGGGCCTGCACCATCCCGCTCCCCTGTCCTTCGGCGGTGAAGCCGAGCGCCACGTCGTTGCGCGTCGCGACGGCGTCGAAGCGGTCCACGCAGGAAGCGACCACGGCCTCGACATCCGCCGTCTCGCCGTCGACGATCGTCTCGGAGCCGCTGTCGGCACGCGCCAACCACAAGAGGTCGTCCACGATCCGGCGGAGCCGCCGACTCTCTCCGGCGATCCGGCGGAGCACGGCCTCGTACTCGTCGGGTGCGCGCCGCCGGCGCAGCGCGAGGTCGACTTCCGCCTCCACCACGCTGAGAGGGGTGCGCAACTCGTGAGAGGCGTCAGCCGTGAACTCGGCCTGCCGGCGCCGTACCAGGTCGACCGGAGCGGACGCACGGAGCGCGACGAGGAACGAACCGACGAGCGTCGCCAGCGCGAGCAGGAGCCCGAAGAGCACCTCGGGCAGCACAAGGGCGCTGCCCACGCGGCGGACCTCGGCGACGCTCTGGCCGGCGACGACCCAACCGTGCGCCCGACGGACCGCGCCGAACCGGAACGGTGCCCCGCCCACGGTCCGGGTGACCGGCCGGGTGCTCCACCTGCCGGCGGGAAGCGCGGGGGCTCCCACCGCGAGAGGGACGACGCTGCCGTGGTCGGGTACGTACCAGAAGAAGACGGGCGCGTCGTCGAGGTCGCCGTTGTCCGAGGAGGACGGGTTCGACGCGCCCGGGTTCGGGTGCAACGAGAGGTCGGCCGCGCGAGCGAGGGCCAGGTTGATCCGCCCGTCTGCCTGCGTCGTGAGCCGGTGTGTGACGAAGACCCGGAGCCCGAAGGCGCACAACGCGTAGCACCCCAGCACGACGAGCGCCGCGACCGTCGCCACGCGGGCAGCGTGCTTCCACAACCGCCGCCTCCCGTTCACGGCACGACGCGGTACCCGCTGCCGCGGACCGTCTGGATCCTGGCGGTGCTGGTCGAGATCTTCGACCGCAGACGCCCGACGTGGACGTCGATGGTGTTCGAGCCGATCGCGTCGGCCTCGTCGTCCCACACCTGCACGGCGATCGAGCGCCGGGTGACGACTGCGGGCGCTCGCCGCAGGAGGAGCTCCATGATCGCGAGCTCGGTGGTCGTGAGCGCGACCGGGGCGCCCCCGACCGTGAGCTCACGGGTGGCGGGGTCGAAGCTGAGGTCGCCGACGCTGATCCTGGGCGCGACCGTGAGCGCGGGCCGCCGCTGCAGGGCGACCAGGCGCGCAAGGAGCTCGTCGAAGTCGAACGGCTTCACGAGGTAGTCGTCAGCACCGGCGCGCAGGCCGGCGACACGATCGACCGGAGCGTCGCGCGCCGTGAGCATGAGAATCGGCGTCTTCACCCCCTTGCGCCGGATCTCGTCGACCACCTCGATCCCGCTCTTGAGCGGCATCCGCCAGTCCAAGATGGCCACCTCGTGCTCGTAGGCGCGCAACCACTTCACGGCCGCATCACCGTCGGCGACCGCGTCGACCACGTAGCCGTTCTCCCGCAGGCCCCGTTCGAGCACTGTGCGGAGCGCGGCGTCGTCCTCTGCGACGAGAACCCTCATCGCCCGCTCACCCGACCACCATACGCAGGGCGGACGCTCGAACGATGGCAGGGCTCGCGGAGGGGCTGGGCGAGCGCTCCGGGAAGGGGGCCATGAGAGGGGGGCCATGATTGGCCCGTGCCCAAGCGCAGCGCCGGACTCCTCCTCTACCGGGCCTCACGCCAGGACTCGCAGCGCGACCCGCAGCGCGACGACCGTCGGCCCGACGTCGGTCCCGAGCAGGGCACCGGCGCGCCGGCGGCCTTCGAGGTGCTCCTCGTCCATCCGGGCGGCCCGTACTGGACCAGGCGGGACGACGGGTGGTGGAGCATCCCCAAGGGCGAGGTCGCCGACGGGGAGGACGCGCTCGCCGCAGCCGAGCGCGAGTTCCTCGAGGAGCTGGGGTCGCCGGCGCCCCGCGGGCAGCGTCTGCCGCTCGGCGAGGTGGTCCAAGCCGGCGGCAAGCGGGTGCTCGCGTGGGCCGTCTGCGGTGACCTCGACGTGTCGACCGTGCGGAGTGGCACCTTCGACCTCGAGTGGCCGCCCCGGTCCGGCAGGCGGCGTGCCTTCCCCGAAGTCGACCGGGCGGCGTGGTACGGCCTCGACACGGCGGTCGTGAAGTTGCTGCCGGGCCAGGTGCCCCTCCTCGAGCGCCTGGTCGCCGCGGTGGTCCCCGCTGGATCGCAACCACCCGGCGCGGCTGGATAGCGTGCCGGCCAGATGACGTGGCGCGGCGACCCGCCGCTCACCACGTCGGAGTGGCGAAACCGACTGGAGGGGCGATGCCGGCAACCGTGCGAGGAGTGGTGGCGACCGAGAAAGGCGCGCCCGTCCAGGTGGTGCCCGTGGTGGTCCCCGATCCCGGTCCCGGCGAGGTCGTCGTGGACGTGCGGGCGTGCGGCGTCTGCCACACGGACCTGCACTACCGGGAGGGTGCCATCAACGACGACTTCCCCTTCCTCTTGGGGCACGAGGCAGCGGGCTTCGTCACCGCGGTCGGGGACGGGGTCGACAACGTGGCTCCGGGCGACTACGTGGTCGTCGCGTGGCGCGCACCGTGCGGCGCCTGCCGCTCGTGCCGCCGCGGCCGACCGTGGTACTGCTTCGACAGCCGCAACGCGCGCCAGCCGATGACGCTGGAGGACGGCACGCCGTTGTCCCCCGCCCTCGGGATCGGCGCGTTCTGCGAGCGCACCCTCGTCGCAGCGGGACAGGCCGTGCCCGTGGACCGCGCCGCGCGCCCCGAGGCGGCAGGGCTCATCGGCTGCGGCGTCATGGCGGGCTTCGGTGCCGCCGTGAACACGGGCCGCGTCTCCCGTGGGGACACCGTGGCGGTCATCGGCTGCGGGGGCGTCGGGGACGCGGCGATCGCCGGCTCCGTCATCGCCGGTGCCCGTGCGGTCATCGCCGTCGACGTCGACGATCGGAAGCTCGCCCTGGCACTGGAGTTCGGCGCGACGCACACCGTCAACTCGACCGCCACCGAACCCGTCGAGGCGATCCGCCGGCTGACGACAGGCAACGGGGCAGACGTCGTCATCGAGGCGGTGGGCCGACCGGAGACCTACGAGCAGGCGTTCTTCGCGCGCGACCTAGCGGGTGTCCTCGTGCAGGTCGGCGTGCCCTCTCCCACCATGCGGATCGACCTGCCCATGATCGAGCTGTTCGGGCGCGGCGGCGCGCTCAAGTCGTCGTGGTACGGCGACTGCCTCCCCACCCGCGACTTCCCGATGCTGATCGACCTCTACCTGCGCGGCCGTCTCGACCTCGACAAGTTCGTCTCCGAGACCATCCAGCTCGACGGCGTGGAGGCGGCGTTCGACCGCATGCAGCGCGGCGAGGTGCTCAGGTCCGTCGTCGTCCTCGGCGAGTGACGTCCTGAGGGTGTCCTCCTACCGGGGCGCGCGCAGCTTCAAGTAGGCAGGGAAGTCGCCCGCCGCGCGGCGGTGCACCGCGAAGAGGCGCCGCTGCGCGGCTGCATCGCCGTTCCACGCCGCGATGCAGTCCGTTGGCGCGACGTTCGCGAGCGCCAGGAGCGCACCCGCGGCGCCGCAGGACCCAGCGAGCGAGAGCTGGGTGGGGCTGCCCACATAGACCCGGACACCCAGCTCGACGAGGTCCGCCAGGCGGTTCGAGTCGCCCGAGGAGTCCTTCACGCCGTCGACGTCGAGCGACGACAGCTCCTCGGAGCCGAGCTCCCGGACCCCCAGCGCGGGGTTGTGGTACGCCAGGACGTGGCGGCCCCGGGCCGCGTCACGCACGCCGCGGAAGAAGGGCGCTGGCTCGGCCCCCTTGGGGCAGTAGACCAGGAGCGCGTCCGCGCCGGTCTCGACGGCGACCCGCGCCGACGCTTCGAGCGCGGCGTCGACGTCGGGGTGGCCCGTCCCCACGACGACCGGCACCCCGGGGACGGCGTCGGCGACCGCCGCGGCGAGCTCGACCCGGTCCTGCACCGACAACCGCGCCGCTTCACCGGTCGTGCCCGACACGAGCACCGAGGAGGCGCCGAGCTCGACGCAGCGCCGGGCGTGCGCCGCGGTCGCCTTGGCGTCGATGCCGCCGTCGTCGTCGAAGAGGGTGACGAGCGCGACGCCGACCCCCGACGGAAGAGGAGACATCCGGGCCACGCCCGACACGATACGACACGCCCAGGGGGCGCGACTGGGAGAGGGGCCGGCAGCGCACCGTCGTCCTCACGGTGTCCTACCGACGCGAAGAAGTCGTCTGAATTTCAGCGATCGTTCGCATCGGCGTCACCGCGAGTTAAAGGTCGTTCCCTACCGTTCCAGCGAACCCGCTGGTGGTGACAGCCTCCGGCGACGGAGAAGCGGAGGGACGAGTGCAGCTTCGCAGGTACGCAACGGTCGGCACGACCACCCGCCCCGGGCGCCACCGGCGCGTGCGGGTGGCCATGGCGGGCATCGCCTGCGGCGCCCTCGCCGCCGGCACCCTCGCCGCGACCGCCGGTCCGGCGCTCGCGGCCAAGAAGGGGGAGAAGAAGGTCCCGCTCATCGTCTACTCGGCCCAGGGATACGACCAGGCGATGGTCCATGCCTTCCAGGCCGCCACGGGCATCCCGACCGAGCTCGACACAAACTCCACGGGACCTCTGCTCTCCCAGATCCAGGCGTCGAAGAACAATCCCCACTGGGGCCTGCTCTGGGTGGACGGGCAGACAGCCTTCGCCGAGCTCGACGACGAGCACCTGCTCGTGCGGGGCTTCACGCCGAAGGTCAAGTGGGACACCCTGGGCAAGTCGGTGGTCCCCAAGGACAAGAGCTTCGTGCCGACGGGCATCACCCTCATGGCGGCGATCGCCTACACACCCAAGGTCGTGCCCAACCCACCGTCCTCGTGGAACACACTGCTGAGCGCAAAGTGGCAGAACGCGGTCGGGATGAACACACCCAGCCAGTCGGGTCCGACCTACCCGTTCATCTCCGGCACGATGAGCTTCCTGGGCAGCGTGACAAAGGGCAAGCAGTTCTTCGAGAAGCTGAAGCAGAACGGGCTCGTGATCCACACAACGAACGGCCCGACCCTCGCAGCCCTCGCGAGCGGGCAGATCAAGCTCGCCATGGTCCAGAGCTCCGCGGCCATCGGCGCCGAGCACACAGACACAACCCTCAAGGTCAAGTACCTGAGCCCGGTGACGATGCTCCCGTCCAACATCGGCATCGACGCCAAGGCGACAAAGACGGAGATCGCCGAGGCGAAGAAGTTCGTCAACTTCGTCCTGTCGAAGCTCGGTCAGGCGGTCATGGAGACAGGCACACCCACCGGCGACTCGCTGTACTACCCGGTGGTCGAGGGCATCAAGCCCCGGCCCGAGCTCCCGTCCCTCTCGTCGGTCAAGGTGCAGCACATCAACCCGTACAAGTGGGGCCCGAAGGAGTCGACGATCAACAACTGGTTCATCAACACAATCACGAAGTGATCCCGGCGGCGGTCGGTAGTCGAGGACCGGTGCCCTGGGCCGTGACAACCCCGTGACCGTCACGCAGCCGGTCTCGGGGTTGTCCGCTGACGTCCCGCCGGCGCCGACAGGCACCGAGCCGCGCGCGCCCTCGCCACGTCGAGGACGGCACGGCCGGCGCGCCCGGATCTCCGCGAGCCGGTTCACCGGCGCGGCGCGCGGGCTGCGCTTCGGACTGTGGGCACTGGCGGGCCTGTTCGTCCTGGCGCCGTGCGCCTGCTTCCTCGTGCTCTCGGTCTCGCCGCGGCTCTTCGACCAAGGGCCGCAGTGGTTCACCCTCTCGTACCTGACGACGATCTTCACCGGCACCACCGCGGTCTCGCTCCTGAACTCTTTGTGGGTGAGCGCCGCGGCGGCTGCCATCGGCATCGGCATCGGCCTGCCGGTGGCGTGGCTCGCCGGTCGGACGTCCATGCCGGGGCGCCGGTTCGTGCCGATCGGCATGTGGCTGGTCCTGCTGCTCCCCTCGTGGCTGCCCGGCATCGGCTGGGAGCGCCTGGTGGTGAGGGACGGCGTGCTGACACGGTTCGGGCTCGGCTCTGCCTTCGTCACACACGCGATCATGGGCCCGGTCGGCGTGGTGCTGGTGCTCGGACTGCGCTGCGTGCCGTTCGCGTTCCTCACGATCACCGCCTCACTTGCAGGGCTCGGGCAGGAGTTCGAGGACGCCGCCCGGGTGCACGGGGCCTCGAGGTTCGCCTCGCTGCGGCTCGTGCTCCCGATCCTCGCTCCAGCGATCTGGTCCGCCCTCGCCATCGGGTTCGCAGAGTCGATCAGCGACTTCGGCGTGGCGTACACCCTGGCGTACAACTCGCACTTCTCTCTCGCGACCTACCAGCTCTACGCCGCCATCGGGAACTTCCCGCCGAGCTTCCCGGCCGCCGCCGCGATCGGCGTCGTCCTCGTCGCCTCCGTCGCGCTCCCGCTCGCGCTCCAGGCGAAGGCGCTGCGCGGCCGTTCGTACGCGGTGCTCTCGGCGCGCACGCGCCAGGCGGTCCGTCGCCAGCTCTCCACCAAGGGCGCAATCCTTTCGACGGGATGCGTCGCCCTCTTCTACGCCTTGGCGCTGGGTGCGCCGGCGGTGGGGGCGGTCACCGGTTCGCTCCTTGCGGATTTCGGCGCCTCCACCCGGATCACCTTCGCGAACTACTCGGGCGTCCTGCACATCCCCGGCGTCTCGGGACCCATCTACCGGTCCCTCGTCTACGGCATCGTCACGGCGACGGTGACGGTCGTCGCCGGCTTCCTCGTCGCCCGCCTGCTGTCGCGCCAGCGCACGCGCGCGACCGCGGTGCTCGACTTCTTGTTGCTCGCGACCGTCGCACTGCCGGGGGTGGTCTTCGCGGCCGGCTACATCTTCGCGTACAACCTCCCGTTCCTCTCGCGTATCGGCGTCGACCTCTACCAGACGGTGTCGCTCCTCATCATCGGCTACATCGCCTCCAGCCTCCCCACCAACGCGCGGGTACTCGTCGGGCCCGTCTCCCAGGTGCAGTCGTCGCTCCACGACGCGGCGCGGGCCCACGGCGCTGGCGCCGCGCGAGCGTGGCTCAGCGGCGTGCTCCCGGCCGTCTCCCGGCCCCTCGTGATGGCGTGGCTCTTCACGTTCTGCGGGATCTTCCTCGAGCTGCCGATCTCCCAGCTCCTCTACGCGCCCGGCTCCCCGCCGCTCTCGGTCGCCATCAACCTCAATCTCGCGGGCTACCACTTCGGTTTGGGCCTCGCACAGGCGGTGATCGCGGTCGGGATCGCCCTGGGCGTCGTCGGTGCCGTCCTGCTCCTCTACCGGTTGCTCGCACCCCGGGGCTGGCGTCGGATCGGGTCGACCGTCCGTGGCTGAGCGCCTCGTGGTCGAAGAGGCGTCGAAGGTCTACCCCGGGGGCAACCACGCGCTCCGGGGTCCGAGCTTCACCGTGGAGCCGGGGACGTTCATGGTGCTCCTCGGCCCGTCGGGATCCGGGAAGACGACCCTGTTGCGCACGATCGCGGGCATCGAGCGCCTCACGTCGGGTCGCCTCGTCATCGGCGACGCCGTCGTCGCCGACGGGCGCGTCCACCTCCCGCCCGAGCGCAGGGATCTCGCCATGGTCTTCCAGGACTACGCCCTCTGGCCGCACCTCTCGGCGCGCGACAACGTCGCGTTCGCGCTCCGCCGGCACCGTATCGGGCGACCTGACGCCCGCCGCCACGCGCTCGACATGCTCGAACGGGTCGGGCTCGCCCACCTCGCGGACCGCTTCCCGGTGCAGCTCTCGGGCGGTGAGCAGCAGCGGGTCGCTCTGGCGAGGGCGCTCGTCGGCGACACCGGCCTCCTCCTGTGCGACGAGCCGCTGTCCAATCTCGACGCCGACCTCCGAGAGCGGATGCGCGTCGAGATCTCCTCCCTCGTGCGCGAGGCCGGCGCGACGACGATCTACATCACCCACGACCAGTTGGAGGCGTTCGCGCTCGCCGACCAGGTGGGCGTGCTCCAGGACGGGGTGCTCGTCCAGCTCGGCACGCCCGAAGAGATCTACAGCACGCCCGCGACCCTCTTCGTCGCGAGGTTCACCGGTCTCGCCGGAGAGCT
>Ga0307372_10000823_pt1 | contig 54270 bp, 44 predicted proteins | sample OX1MG_FD_202533 | JGI IMG/M metagenome (GOLD analysis project Ga0307372, IMG submission 202533) | Soil microbial communities from Risofladan, Vaasa, Finland - OX-1 | ecosystem: Environmental > Terrestrial > Soil > Coastal area > Acid sulfate soil | place: Finland: Risofladan, Vaasa | collected...
GCGACTCCCCTCACCCCGCGTCATCTAGGCGGGCGAGCATGCAAGATACTCAAGGAAATCCCCTTGGTTGATACCGTCGAACGTCCCCCATCGTCGCAGCCCAACGGAGCCGGCCAGGCCACGGGCCCGGCCCACCGCGTGCGCCACCGGAAGCTCCGACGGGTTCGCGCCCGCCAGGAGCGGCTCTATCGCCGTCGGAGGATGAAGGCCATCATCGCCGTGATCCTGACCGGGCTGCTGATCTGGTTGGCCATCTCTCTGGGAGGGGCGTTGACCAATCCCGTCTACGGAAGTTCGATGAGTGCCCGGTTCGCCGAATGGGCCCGTCAGAACGGCGGAGGCTCGATCATCAACAAGGTGGAGAATTTCTGGTACAGCCACCACGCTCCGAAGGTCGGCGGCGCGGTCCCCCGCGGGGCGATCAAGACCCCGGTCTCCCCGCCGACCACGGCGGCCGACGGGCCGCCTCATCTGCCCGCTCCCGTGGCCATGGTGCCGTTCGCCAGCCCGGCCCTCGCCGGCGAGGGGCAGTGGTCGCCGGCCGGTCGACTGGTCGACGGTATCCCGGCCCTCTACACCACCGAGCTCCGACCCGACGCAGTCCACACCAGTTACGTGGTGGGAGTTGCCTGGATGGACACCAGATTGCTCCACGCCACCCTCTACTCGGGGAGCCAGATCCCCGGCGGCGGCCCGTTTACCCATACCGCTCCGATACAGGCCACCGCGGCCAACTCGCTGGTTTCCGCCTTCAACGCCGGCTTCCTGTCGGGACAGTCCAACGGGGGCTACTACACCGACGGCAAGACCCTGCTGCCGCTCCGGACGGGGGCGGCCTCCGCGGTGATCTACAACGACGGGACCATGACGGTGGCCGACTGGGGGCGCGACGCCACCCTTACCCCCAACGTGGTCGCCGTCCGGCAAAACCTCAACCTCATCGTGGACGGGAGCCAACCCGTCCCCGGGCTGAACGCCGCCGATACCACCCAGTGGGGCAACACGCTGGGCGGGGCTATCTATGTCTACCGTTCCGGCCTGGGCGTGACGCCGAGCGGTGCTCTGGTCTACGTCGGCGGCCCGGGCCTGAACATCACCGATCTGGCCGATCTCCTGGTCCGGGCCGGCGCCGTCCGGGCCATGGAACTCGACATCAACACCGACTGGGTCAATTACTCCTTCTACAACCCGGCCTCGCCCTACGGTGCGGCCACCGCCGCCAATGGGACCGAGCTGCTTCCCCAAATGACCGGGGGACCGGGGCGATACTTCGCGTCATATTGGGCCCGGGATTTCTTCACCATGTCGTCGGCCTACCCAACCGGTCCGACCCCCACCACAACGACGACCAAACCGCGCAACACGGCACCGAGTCACTCCTGAACGAGCCCTGACGGGCTGGTTCCTCGCTGTAGGGTCTTCCAAAGCGCCCATGGAACTCGTCATCAACTTCTCGATCATCACTGGTTGGTTCCCGGTCGTGGTGATCACAGTGGCGCTGGCTTCACTGATCTTGACGGTGGGGTGGCGAAATGGCGCCTGGAAGGCCCAATTGGTATTCGGGCTCCCGGCTGCCTTCGTCCTGACGGTGTTGCTGGCCTTGTCGGTCCATTTCTTCCAGTTCGTGCCGGATGACTTCCCCCGCACCTTCTACCTCTGGGCGTGGTTGGTCATCTTCTCGCTGGTGGTCGCCATCCTCGGCTGGCCGAAGAGCCGGTGGGTACTCCGTCCGCTGTCGATTGTCGCCATCCTGTTCTGCATCCTGGCCGCCTGCACTGTCATCAACCAGCAGTTCGGCTACTACCCGACCCTCGAACGGGCCCTCGGCAAGGACGCAGCCAATTTCACCAGCCTCCCGGCCCTGCAGGCCATCCGGGATCAGGTCAGGGACACCGGGCATCTTCCCGACCATGGCGACACCATCAACGTCACCATCCCACCCACCAAATCGAGGTTTCCGACCGGGCAGGCCGAGGTGTACATCCCCCCGGCCTGGTTCAACAATCCCGAGCCGGCACTTCCGGTGATCGTGCTGATTGCCGGCTACCCGGGCATGCCGACCGACTGGACCCGGGCCGCATTTGCCGACACCACCGCGAACGAATTCGCCGCCGCACATAAGGGGGTGGCTCCCATCTTGGTCATGCCGGATTCGAATGGCGCCGCCCAGGACACCGAGTGCACGAATAGCAGATTGGGCGACGCCGAGACCTACCTGACCGAGGACCTCCCCGCTTACATGCGCACTGAATTCAACGCCAACACCGGGGCCCACTCCTTCGCCGTGGCCGGGCTCTCGGCCGGTGGAACCTGTGCGACGGTGTTGGCCCTGCGCAACCCCAAGGTCTTCCCCGACTTTGCCGCCTACTCGGGCTACAGCGCGCAAACCTTCAAGACCGCCGACAAAGCCGCCACCATCGCCACCCTCTTCAACGGCTCACTGGCCGAGTACAACAAGTACGATCCCACCACCCTGCTGACCAACAACAAATTCCCCACCACATCGGCCTGGTTCGAGACCGGGGCCCAGGATGCCGCCCTGTTGCCCGACGCCCAACACCTCCAAAGATTTGCCGACAAGGCCGGGCTCGCCCAGGTCTGCTTCTTCAGCCCCAGCGGAGGCCATGACTTCACCTTTTGGACACGAGCCTTCAAGGACTCGCTTCCTTGGATCTCGTGGAAACTGGGTCTGACCCCCGCCCCGACCGACTCTTTGGCCAAATGCACTCCACCCATTCATTGATGGACGCCTGGGTGATCCGTCCCCTCTTTGAGAAAATGAGGGCGTGTCCTTAGAGCTTGAACCGGTTGCGTTCGCCCGGATGCACCCTTAGGATCTCGTCGCGCCCCTAGCTCAACGGTGGAGCAGCGGATTCTTAATCCGCAGGTTGGGTGGTTCGAGTCCCCCGGGGCGCACGTTGGCGAATCAGGCGCCGGGCGTACAGGTCGCTCCCCCGGTCGCCGGCTGGGGGGTGAGTCCCAACTTCCAGGACAGCCAGGGCAACGAGTCGGTGAATGCCTGGTCCCAGACGCTGAAATCGTGGCCACCTGGAAGTATCTCGAGGCAGGTATCGATGCCGGCCCCCTCGGCTGCCGGTTGGAGCCGCTTGGCGGCAGCGAGGGGCCGGGCGTCGTCCTTGCCCACCGCGAACCAGCCGGCCATGCCCGGAAAGGTCCCGTTCTTGAGCAGGGCGACCGGATTGTTGCGTTGGTAGCTGTCGTTCGAGCCCCCGAACAGGATCTTGATGGTGTCGGTACGGGGATCCTCCAGGTAGACAGGCGAGGACAGGCCCGAATAGCTGGCAAAGAACGGGAACACGTTCGGATTCCGCAACGCCAGGTTCACCGAACAGAACCCTCCGGCTGACAACCCGGCCACGGCCAGCGATCTCGGTCCTTCGTTGGCGTCATAAGTGGCTCGGACAAAGGCCGGCACGTCCTGGACCAGATAGGTCTCCGCCTGGCCGAAGGCGCTGTTCACACACTCGGTGTCGACGGTGAGGGAGCCGTTCGGGTCGGGCATCACCACGATCGGCGTCAGCCCGTGATGCCCGGCGGCGAATTGGTCGGCGATGTGATCGGCCTTCCCCTGCTGGGTCCAGTCGGCGGAGCTCCCCGGCTCGCCCGGCAACAGGACCAGCGTGGGCAGGACCGGAGGTGGTGTGGCGAACCAGGCCGGAGGGAGATAGACGAAGGCGTCATGGGCACTGAACTTCGACACCGTTGCCGGAATGTGGGCGGAAACCACGACACCTCTCGACGGGAGGCGACCGGTCATCGCCACCTCATCGCGGATGACCTGGAGCTGGGCGTTGGGAACCAGGTTCACCGCGTCGAGATGCAGCAGCCTCCCGATCGTGGGGTACCTGACATAGGTCGCATTCAGCGAGTCGGCGAGCACCACCGCGGTCAGGACGATGGCGACAGACGACAGCGCCCGGAACCAAAAGGCCCAGTGCGGCCATCCGACGATGGCGGTCGCCACCGCCATGACCCACACCCCGCCCCAAACAAAGGCCGAGACCGGGAATCGGTTCGGGTACGCGCCACTGACGTGCAGGATCAGATCGGCCGCCACCGGGAGGATGATGGCCGCCGGAATGCCGATGACCAACTCTCGCCGCCATCGTCCCGGTCGCCAGCCGATAGCCGCCAAAAGCGAGACCACAGCCAGCCCGATGACGACCAGGGGCAGCCACCCCGAAATGATGGAGATGTTGACGGAAGACTCCGATCACTCTGACAGGATATGAGGGCGGGCAACGAGTCTATTGATGAGGGACTATCGGAATCCAGAGCGCGCCATCGCGCGCCGGTCGTTCATGGCGCAACCGGGCCGCGGGCGGCGGAACGGGCCTGACCCTTTTCCGGTTCAGATCTCCTCGGGCACCATGTCGATGGCGCCGCATGGGCACTCCTTGACACAGATCCCGCATCCCTTGCAGAAGTCGTAATCGAACCGGTAGCGCTTACCCGGACCGAGCTTGATCACCGCGTTGTCGGGGCAGACCCCGAAGCAGTTGTCGCACTCGAAGCAGTTGCCGCACGAGAGGCAACGGCGAGCCTCGAACAGCGCATTCTCCTCGGTCAGGCCCCCGACGACCTCATCGAATGTGCTGACCCGCCGGGCCTGTTCGAGCTCAGGGCGCCTGGTGCGCGGCGCGTCGGCGAAGTACCAGGTGTTGAGGCGTTCGAACGTGGCCGGGGCGGCGGGCGGGGGATCGGTCGTCTCCTGTCCGGACAAGTAGGCGTCGATTCCCAGCGCCGCCTTGCGCCCGTGCCCGATGGCCATGGTCGCCGTGCGTTGCGAGGGCACGGTGTCGCCCCCGGCGAAGACACCCGCTTCGCCGGTCATCATGGTCGACTCCACCTGAACGTAGCCGTCGTCGACGGTCACGTCGGGTGCCCGGTCCAGGAGGGCCAGGTCGGTGTCCTGGCCGAGCGCCAGCACCAGGGAATCGGCGTCGAGCTCCTCAGTCTCACCGGTTGACACCGGGAAGCCCTCGTCGTCGAGCTGCACCTTCTCGATCATCAAGCGGCCGGGATCGACCCGGTCGATCATCGAGAGCCAACGCACCGTGACGCCCTCGGCGAGAGCCTCGTCGAGCTCGTCGGCGTGTGCGGGCATGCGCTCCCGATTGCGGCGGTAGACGACGACGGCGTCGGTGGCGCCGAGGCGCCGGGCCGTGCGCGCCGCGTCGAGCGCGGTGTCGCCGCCGCCGTAGACGGCGACGCGCCGGCCGAGCTGGGGTGGATCGCCGTCGGCAACCCGGTGAAGCAGGGAGATGGCGTCGAGGACGCGAACCGAATCGCCTGAGGGGATGTCGAGCCGGCGGGCCAGCTGTGCCCCCACCGCCACGAAGACCGCATCGAAGGCACCTTCGGCGCGCTCGGACTCGATGTCCACCACCGTGTGGTCGAGCCGGACGTCGACGTCGAGGGCGATGATCCGCTCGATCTCCGCATCGAGGACCTCACGGGGAAGTCGGTAGGCCGGGATGCCGAACCGCATCATGCCCCCGAGCGCGGTCGCCGAGTCGACCAGACGGACCGAATGACCGAGGCGGCGGAGGTGGTAGGTGCAGCTGAGCCCGGCCGGCCCACCACCGATCACGAGGACGCGCTTTCCGGTGCCGGTGCCGGCCCGGGGCAACTGCCACCCGCGCTCGATGGCGAGATCGCCGAGGAACCGCTCGACGGCGTTGATGCCGACCGCCTCGTCGAGCTCCGCGCGGTTGCAGGCCGTCTCGCACGGGTGGTAGCAGATCCTGCCCATGACGGCGGGGAACGGATTGTCCTCGACCAGTTGCCGCCACGCCGTCTCGTAGTCCCCAGGCTCGGCCTGGTACAGCCACTGCTGGACCCGCTCCCCGGCAGGGCAGGCGTTGCTGCACGGCGGCAGGCGATCGACGTACACCGGGCGCTCGACACGCCACGAGCCGGTGTGATTGGCCCGGCTGGTTCCGACATCGAGGGTGATGGCGAACGGCGGCTCCATTACTGTCTGCCCCCTATCGGCCCGGCATCGTCGAGCTCGCCGGGGTCGAGCCCGTAACGGGCGATGTTGTGGTCGGCGATGGCCTGGATGCGGGCGATCACCTCGAGGTCGGGGTGTTCGCCGAAGAGATGGGCGAACCGGCTCTGCAGGGACAGGTACTCCTCGACCGGCGTCCGGTGGCGGATCGGGGACACCGCGGTGACCCGGCCACCCTCGGCCTCGAAGACGGGGAAGAGCCCGGTCTCCTGGGCCAGGCGCGCCACTCGGATGGTGTCGCACGAGGCGGAGCCCCAGCCGAGTGGGCATGGAACGAGGATGTGCAGGTAGCGGGCACCGCGGATCTGCATGGCCCGTTCGACCTTGCCCTCGAGGTCGTGGAGGTCGGCGACGGTGGCGGTGGCGACATAGGGGATGTCGTGGGCCATGGCCAGGCGAGGGAGATCCTTCCCCTGCCCGAAGACGTTCCCCGGCTGGCTCCCCACCGTCTCGGTGGTGGCCGTACGGGCCGCCGGCGGCGTGGCCCCGGACCGCTGGACGCCGGTGTTCATGTAGGCCTCGTTGTCGTAGCAGATGAAGAGCACGTCGTCGTTGCGCTCGAACATCCCTGACAGGCACCCGAATCCGATGTCGACCGTGCCGCCGTCCCCGGCCTGACCGACCACCCGGATATCGGTCTTCCCCTTCACCTTCATCGCCGCCGCCACCCCCGTAGCCACCGCAGCTGCGTTGCCGAAAAGCGAGTGCAGCCAGGCGATCCGCCACGACGTCTGCGGGTAGGGGGTCGAGAAGACCTCGAGGCAACCGGTGGCGTTGACCACCATGAGCTGGCCGCCGGTGGCGCGCATGGCAACATCGATAGCGTAGCGAGCCCCGAGGGCCTCGCCGCACCCCTGGCAGGCGCGGTGCCCGGCGTCGAGCGAGTTGGTCCGGTCGGCGTCGGACTGGACGGTTCGATCGGCCGGGGAGAGGAGTCGGTTACCGACCGCGAAGCTTCCGACCTGGTAAAAGCGAACCGGCTGGGTGGTCATGGTCCCACCTCACCGCTCGGGTGGAGGGCGAGGTCACGGAGCACGAACTCGGCGGTCGGTCCGGGTCGGGTGGGTGCCGCAGCCATCCGAGCCTGCTCGCGCTCGACGACCCCGGTGTTCAGGTCGAGGAAGGTGACCAGCTCAAGTTGGTCCTCCGCCGCGGCGGCCAGCATGGTCTCAAGGGATCGCCGGCTGATCGGACGGCCGCCGAGACCGGCGACCACCGTGTAGAGCGACGACTCCGACCGATGGGTGGCCATGGCGACGTCGGTCGAGAGGACGCCCCCGAACCCGACACTGAACGCCTTTTCGACGACGACGACCCGCTGCGCGCCCGACAGCGCGTCCGCAACCGCCTGTCGTGGGAAGGGACGGAAGGCCGTGATCCCCACGACACCCACCCGCTCACCAGCATCGCGCCGGGCATCCACCGCGTCTTTGATGGTCCCGAGCACCGAACCGAGCGCCACCACCACGGTGTCGGCGTCCTCGGCGCGATAGGACCGGACCAGACCCCCGCTCGGCCGGCCGAATTGCTCGGCGAAGTCGGCGGCCACGGTAGGGATCAGGTCGAGGGCCTCGAGCTGACGGAGATAGGCGAGGTAGCGGACCTCCTCGAAGGCCTCGGGGCCGACCATGGCCCCGATGGAGACCGGGTCATCGGGATCGAGCACCTGGCGGGGCTCGAAGGGGGGAAGGAAGGCGTCGACTGCGGCCTGTTCGGGGACGTCGATGCCCTCGACGGCGTGGGTCAGGATGAACCCGTCCATGCACACCATCACCGGGAGTGAGAGGCGCTCGGCGATGAGGAATGCCTGGACGTGCAGGTCGGTTGCTTCCTGATTGGTCTCGGCGAACAGCTGGATCCATCCCGAGTCGCGTACCGACATGGCATCGCTGTGGTCGTTCCAGATGTTGATGGGCCCCCCGATGGCCCGATTGGCCAGGGTCATCACGATGGGGAGCCCGAGGCCCGATGCGTTATAGACGGCCTCCATCATGAACAGAAGTCCTTGGCTGGCGGTGGCGGTGTAGGCGCGAGCCCCCGCTGCCGAGGCACCGATGGACACGGACATGGCCGCGAATTCCGACTCGACGTTGATGAACTCGCACGGGGACAGATTGCCGGACTTCACCATGGCGCCGACGGCCTCGATGATGTGGGTCTGGGGGGAGATGGGGTAGGCGCAGACCACCTCGGGCCGGCAGCGCGCCACCGTCTCGGCCACCGCCCGGGAGCCCTCAATCTGTCGCAGCATGGGCCTGGTCGGCGAGGGGTCGGGTGGCCGAGGCACCCTCGGCGACGGACTGGGTGACGTGATGGTGGGCGGCATCGGCGGCGGCGACATTGCGCTCGGCGGTCGGACCGGTGAAGCGCTGGCGGAGGGCGTGTTCGACGGCCACCAGCGAGATCTGGCCGGTCAGCGCGGCGAACCCGGCGACGAGCGCGGCGTTGGGCATCGGCCGGCCGGTATGGGCCAGAGCCAGATCCGTGGCCGGACAGGTACATAGCCGGTCAGGCTGGAAGCGGCGGCAGAGATCCCCGAGCCCCAGGGCGTCCAAGGGTTGCGAGGTGTTCAGGAGCACGAAGGCCTCAGGAGCGAGCCCGGCGAGGAGATCAACCTGGTGGATGAGGGTCATGTCCTGGACGATCAGGGCGTCAGGCTCCATGACCGGCTCGCGGGTGCGGATGGGACGCTCGTCGATCCGGCAGAAGGCCACCACAGGAGCTCCCATGCGCTCGGAGCCGAAGCTCGGGAACGCCTGGGCATGACGACCGCTGTCGAAGGCAGCCATCGAAAGGACCTCGGCCGCGGTGACCACGCCCTGGCCGCCGCGTCCATGGATGCGGATCTGGAACACAGCAGCGCCTCGAGCCGGGGCCGCTGGTCAGCGGCCGGCCGCGCCGACGATGGCGGCCAGATCGGCGAGCCGGCTCGAGTAGCCCGACTCGTTGTCGTACCAGCCGAGCACCTTGACCAGGCGCCCATGGGCCATGGTCAACTCGGAGTCGAAGACGCACGAAGCCGGCGAGCCGACGATGTCCGAAGAAACCAGGGGCTCCTCGGAGTACTCGAGCAGGCCGGCGAGGCGACCGGCGCCGGACGCGACCCGGTAAGCGTCCTTGATGTCGCTGACGGTGGCGGAGGTGCGCACGTTGGCCACCAGGTCCACGATGGATGCGTCGGGAACGGGGACCCGCAGAGCCAGGCCGTCGAGCACGCCGCTCACCGTCGGCAGCACCAGACCGGTCGCCCGTGCCGCACCGGTGGTGGTCGGCACGATGTTGACGGCCGCGGCGCGCGACCGGCGCGGATCCTTGTGGAGCGAGTCGACCAACTGCTGGTCGCCGGTGTAGGCGTGCACCGTGGTCATGAAGCCGTCCTCGATGCCAAATGCGTCGTCGAGCACCTTGGCCAGGACGGCCAGGCAGTTGGTGGTACAGGACGCGTTCGAAATGATGAAGTCGTGGCTCGGGTCGAACTGGTCCTCGTTCACCCCGACCACGAGCGTGGCATCAGGGTCGTGGGCCGGCGCCGAGATCACTACGCGGGTCGCACCGGCCTCGAGGTGCGCAGTGGCACTCTCTCGGCTGGTGCCCTTGCCGGTGGACTCGACCACCACATCCACCCCGAGCTCCCCCCAGGGGAGCGCTTTGGGGTCGGGCTCGGCCAGCATGCGGATGCGCCGTGCGCCCACCACCATGATGGTGTCCTCGACGGTCACCGGATCGGGGTAGCGGCCGTGCACCGAATCGCGGGCGAACAGGCGGGCCAGAGCGACCGGCGAGCCGAGATCGTTGATCGCCACTACCTCGAACTCATGGTGGGAGGCGAGCACGGAGCGGAGCAACGCTCGCCCGGTGCGCCCGAAGCCGTTGATGCCTAACCGTACCGGCATGCCTCTTCCTCTCGTCAGCTGGGGCGTGACCCGTCTACAGGACCATGGTGATCCTTGACCATCCGTCGGGGTAGGGCCGAACGTCACTGCCTTTACGGGGGATCCCGCCTGGCCCGGATGGGATCTGGTGGCTCGAGACCGCGTTCAGCCGGTCGAACGGTCCCGTCACGACGGCCAAGGGGGATGCCAATCCACCGAAATCCGATCGAGCAGACCCAGGGCGTTCCAAAGGCGCCGTCACCAGTCCTCCACAGCAGCCATCCGGTCATCAAAAGACCGCGTGAGCCGCTGGTAGACCCTTCACTGCTCTGTGGATCGAGGAGATCACGCCCCTTATGGCGACGGCCGGGTGGATCAAGCAAGAATCGGGATCGCAAGCCGGGCGGTTCTGTCGTCCTCATCTTCACTTTCCTCATGGGATTGCTCCTGTTTCTGCCGTCCCGGGATGGCAGAGCCTGGTCGGCTTCATCACCTCGGCGACCGTGTCGATGTACGCCGGCGCCCCTCTGGCCCTTGGCGCGTTGCGCCACCAGAAGCCGGATGCCCCCGGTCGTACCGGCTTCCGTGGGGAGCCGTGCTCGCCCCCCTCTCCCAACAAATTCATCATCCACTGGAGTGGGTGGGAAGTCGATTGGAAGCTCTACGTGGCCGTTCTCCTCGGCTACGGCCTGGACCTGGTGGTGGCGGCGTGGAGCCTGACCATCTACTACTCCGCCCTCCATCTGCGGCCGCCCGATGAAAAGTTCGATGCCCACGTGGAAGAGACCTACGCGGTAGAGAACTGATCGCTCCGAGCCATCGGTCGCCGTCGAGCGGCGCTCGAGCCCTCTCACTACACTGTCGACCAATACGGGATGAGTGCAACGTCAGAATCCTCCGTTAGGAGGTCAGTGGTCCCGACATGATTGCCATCTTCTTTGCCGCCCTCGGCTCCCTGTGCAACGCTTCTTCTGCGGTCGTGCAGCGGTTGGCCAACGTGTCGGCCCCCGCCGAGGTGGCCACCGGGTGGCGCAGGGCCCTCTACCTGATCCGACAACCGATGTGGCTGGTGGGCTTCCTGTTTCTGGGCGGCACCTTCATCTTCACCGCCACCGCCTTGTACTTCGGGCAGATCGCCGTGGTGCAGCCGGTACTGGTGATCGAGTTGATATTCATGTTGGGGCTCAGGAGATTTTGGTTGCACGATCCAATTGCCATGCGCACCTGGGGTGCGGCCGCGCTCACCTGCGTCGGGTTGGCGGGGTTTTTGATCGCCGCCCATCCCCAGGAAGGCATCGGGCTCCCGAGCACCAGTGGTTGGATCAAGGCCATTGCCGCCCGACTGGTGATCATCGTGGTGCTCCTGGCCTTCAGCCGGGGCGGGTCGCCGTCACGCAAAGCCGCCATGCTCGGCAGTTCGGGCGCCATCGTCTGGTCAATCGACGCCGGCTTCATGAAGGCGGCCACCGCCATTCTCTCCCAAGACGGATGGATTCATCTCTTCTACCACTGGCCCCTCTACCTCCTGGTGGTCACCGGCGTCATCGGGACGATCTTGGTGCAGGCATCGCTCTCGGTCGGCCCCCTGATGGTCTCCCAGGCCTCCCTCCTCATCGTGGACCCGTTCTCCAGCATCCTCCTGGGCGTCGAGCTGTTCGACGAACACATCAATGCCTCGCCCGCCGCCATCACCGGCGCGGTCCTTTCGCTGATCCTGATGGCGGCTGGAGTGGTCCTGATGTCCCGGTGGGCACCGCCGGTGATGGAGCCTCACGAGAGGTCGGAGACCGCCACCGATCCGGGGAAGGTGGTGCTCGAGGGGTTCTGAACGGTGGTTCTTGGCGGAGCCGGGTCACCTGGAGCCGCCTCGACCGTCTCGGGGGTGGGTGCTCGCCGTCATCGCGGGCACATGAATTTCGGTAGGCTGCCTGGCCTTGGCGGCGAGTTGGCCTTCGCGGTGGTGGAGCGCCCGACCGCCCGGGTCTACCTGGATCGGTGCGGTCCGCTGGAACGTGACTTCCGCGGCCATGCGGCTGACACGTTCGAAGCCGTAGACCGATCGGTCGAGTCCTACCGCCCGGCCGATCAGCCCTGCTTGGACGCCGACGGCCCGCGAACCTTGAGAAGGCGCCCGACCAACGGAACCTCGGTGATGGCCTCGGCCCGCGCCATCGCCAGACTGGTCCGGGCGATATGGACGAACGGTCCGGTCACCGCGTAGCGCGGATTCCACCGGGGTTCGTACTTCTTGTTGAACTTCCACAACGACTCGATCTGCATGGTGTCGCTGAATCGATGGAGGACGTTGCGTTCGAGCGAGGTCCAGGCGCCGCCGGTGGTCTCGCCGGCCACAATCGCCCGCATGGTGGCGAAGTTGAGACCCAACCCTCGCATGCTCCGTTCGGCCATCCACTGGATGGTTTCGAGGATGACGAAGTCGGTGAGCCCGCTGGGTACATCGTCGCGGCTGGTTCGCCTCATCAGATCGAGGGAGTAGCCGTTCACTTGCGGTGCCGGAACGTACTGATTGAAGGCCAGAGGATTGCCGTCGGTGTCGAGACACACGGCCAGGAGCAATCCGCGGTCCCGCGGGTCGAAGATCCGGCTCAGCGTCATCGAATACCCGCGCTCGGCCTCCCCCTGACGGGTCTCGGTCATCAGGGCCAGCAGCTGGCTCTTCAACTCCGGACCCACCTCGGCCGGATCATGGATCTCGACCCGGTATCCCGACTTCTTCATCCGGTTGTAGGCACCCCGGAGCGACTTCATCGACTTGCCCTGGAGCGAGAAGGTGATGCAGTCGACCACCGCCTCGTCTCCGAGGTAGTGGTCGACCAGGCCGGAGGCCCGGTAGATGGGCAACCAGGCCTCCGAGGCGGCCAGCACTGCCGGTGACCAACTGTTGGCCTGGGCCATGTTCATGACGTCCGACCAGACCGCCACCCGCCGGCCCACCGGCCCGATCGGGTCGGGGGACACCAGCATCACCCGGTTGATCACCGAGTAGGCCACCAGTGAGGAGCCGGAGAAGAACCAGGACTTGTCGTCCCGCAGGGCGAAGTAGTCGAGGGTGTCCCCGCCGTAGGTCTCGATGATCTCCAGCGCACGATCGAAGGCCTCACTTCGGGCCGCCCCGGTCCGTCGGTGTTCGCGCCCGGGGATGGTCATCAACATCATCAACGCGATGGCCCCCAGGACCGCCAGGCCGGTGACGTCGAGCGCCAATCCCTGTTGAGGTTCGAAGAGGTCGTCCAGAATGGCCAGGGTGGCCAGGGCCCCGAGCCCGAGGGACATCCCCCATCGGGCCGCCCGGCTCACCCCCATCGGATACACCCCGAAATGGGAGTACTCGAGGACCAGCCAGAAGGCGATGACGAAGGCAACGGAGGTTCCGACCGCGCCGGTTGAATTCACCAACCGACTGACGATGTCGGCCACCAGCACCAGGATGGCCACCAGCCACGCCGACCGGTAGCCGTGCCTTACCCCTCGGGAGAGCCCGAGGAGGGCCAATCCACCCACGATGGCGGTCATCCCGTCCAGAGGCCCGATGCCGAGGGGCAGCCACCGATTGGCCGGAAGGGTCGAACGCACGTCGAACAGCAGGGCAAAGACAATGTTGATGAGGCCAGCGACCAACATAATGGTGGCCGCCAGCTGGCGCACCCTCCGGGAACGCGACCAGTGGCTGAGCGCTTTGGCCTCGTTGGTCCAGGTCGGGCCGTTGGGCAGTGACGCCACCATCTGGGTGGCGGTCTGGCCGTGGCGGACATGGGCCATGGCCAACCGTTCGAGCGGGACCGGATCCCGGGTGGGGGTCTCCCGCAGGTACAGCCTCACGATCAGCACGTCGCCGGCCAACATCTCGACGTAGGAGAAGCGCCGAGCCGAGACATAGGGCTTGGGCAGCCGCCACCGGGCCGGCTGGGCGACGGTCGACTCGGTCCCACTTCCGGTGTTGGCATAGAAGCCGCTGCCGACCACCGAGAGCTCGGGCTGGTGGGTGTGCCCGCTGATCATGCCGGCAAAGCCCTCGGCCACCAGTCGGGAGGCCTCGGCTCGGGGAGGAGCATTGTGGGTCACCGGATCGGCCCGCTCGTTGAGGGCTCCTTCCCGCAGGGCTTTGTTCACCCGGAACATGGTGGCCAACGCGGCCACTACCGCCACCACGATCATCAACAGGATCAGGAGCCCGAACGCGATCAACCACCGCTGGCTGTGGTGCTTGAGGAGCGTCCCGAATCCGGGAATAAAAGTCAGGAACCGGAGTAACAGGGCGGCGACGAAGGGGATGGTGAGGAGCCAGAATTTGCCGATGACCTTCCGGTAGAAGAGCCGCGAGCTGACGAAGCCGGCCGGTTCGCCGTCCAGCCACTGCACCCCGTCGAACAGCGACCCCGGATACTGGCGGGCCGCCAGTTGCGGCAGCACGTCGCGGACGATGTGATGCCCGAAGGGGGTATCCACCGGCGAGCGCGGGTCGTCAAAGGTGTTGTAGGGATCGGACTGGTTCCCGTGGACGACGTGGACCCGTTGCACACCCTCGGCGGTGGTGATGACCAGATCGCAGGCGAAGGCGATGCCGTTCATCCCCAACCGGTCCCTGAGGGTCGCTACCGCGTCACCGTCCCAGGCCAGCTGCCCGTCGTGGTTGCCGGACAGGACGATCAACTGGTGGTCCGGCGCCTGGGTGAAGGACGAGAGCGCGGCGGCGAATTGTGGGTGGGCGTCGAGGATGGCTTCGACGTCGGGCGGGCTGGCCAACATCTCGAAACCGTCCCCGGCGATGACGAATGCTCCCGGACCGGTCCAACTGTCCAACAGCTCGGCCAGCTCGTCGGCCACGATGCGGCTGGCATCGGTGGGGACGGCGGCGAGATGCAGGTCGCTGACGACCACCACCCGCCCGCCCAGGGGCACCCTCGCCTCGACCAGATCCGGCATGTAGAACCCGGTGGTCTCCGGTGGCCCTCCGTTGATCAGGCTGTCGCCCGCCACCCCCACCGGCGTCCCCACCGAGCCAGGGCCGGCGCCGTTACCGGTGGCGACGGTTCCCGGTTCGGTGACGACGTCGGTCATGCCTGCGACTCGGGTCTCAGCATCGGAAAGAGAATGACGTCGCGGATGGCATCCACCTCGGCCAGCAGCATCACCAGCCGGTCCACTCCGATGCCGATCCCCGAGGTGGGGGGCAGCCCGTACTCGAGCGCCCGGACGAAGGCCTGGTCGGCGGGGTGGGCCTCGAGATCCCCCTTGGCGGCAGCGGCCGATTCACCCCGGAAGCGGGCGTCCTGCTCCTCGGGGATATTGAGCTCGCTGTAGCCGTTGGCGTACTCCTTGGCGTCGATCACCAATTCGAAACGGTCGGTCAGGGTCTCGTCGGTCAGCTGGTGCCGGGCCAGCGGGGACACCTCCACCGGGAACCCGCAGACGAAGACCGGCCCCAACAGGGTGGGCACCAGCAACTTGTCGTAGAGCTCGAAGATGAGCTTGCCCGATCCCCAACCGTCCTCATAGGAGATCCCGAGTTGGCGGCAGGTGGCGCGAACCTCGTCGACCGGGTCGGACGGGTGCAGGCGGCGCCCGGCCACCCCTTCGATCAACTTCAACAGGTCCTGGCGCGGCCACGGCGGGGTCAGATCGACCTCTCCGCCGGCGGTGGCGAAGGTCGTCCGTTCGGTGGCGACCCGGGCCGCCGCCACCACCAGGCGCTCGGTGAGGTCCATCCCGTCGTTGTAGTCACCGAATGCCCGGTAGGCCTCGAGGGCGGTGAACTCCGGGCTGTGCCGGGTATCGACCCCCTCATTGCGAAAATTGCGGGCGATCTCGAAGACCCGTTCGAACCCCCCGATGACCAACCTCTTCAGGTAGAGCTCCGGGGCGATGCGGAGGCTGAGGTCGATGTCGAGGGCGTTGGCATAAGTGAAGAACGGGCGGGCGATGGCCCCGCCGGCTTGGGGTTGGAGGATGGGCGTCTCGACCTCGAGATAGTCCTCTTCGACCAACTCCGCTCGCATGGCGGCGACGGCTTTGAACCGGATCCCGAACACCCGGCGGGTGTCCTCGTTGGCCAGCAGGTCGACCTCGCGTTGGCGATAGCGCATCTCCGCCTCGCTCAGGCCGTGCCACTTGTTCGGCAGAGGACGGAGCGCCTTGGAGAGCAGCTGCAGATCTGTGAGCTCGACCGAGAGCTCGCCTCGGCGGCTCACGATCACCTCTCCGGTGGCCCCGACCCAGTCCCCGAGGTCGGACTTGTCGAGCACCGCAGCCCCGGAGTCGGAGAGATTGCTGACCGGGACGAGCAGCTGGATGGTGCCGGCAACATCCTGCAGGGTGATGAAGACCAACTTGCCGTGACCACGCACACTGGCGATCCTCCCGGCCACCCGCACGACGTCGCCGGTCCGGGCATCAGCAGCCAGATCGCCGTAGCGTTCCCGCAGCTCGGCAGTGGTGTCGGAGCGATCGAACCGGGACGGATAGGGATCGATGCCCTTGTCCCGCAGATAGTCGCGCTTCGAACGTCGCTCGGCGGAGAGCGCATCGAGCGACCGCTGGGAACCGGCCTCTCCTTCCGGATTCACCACGTCGGTCACAATTTCCCCTTTGGTCGGAATCCCCCCGGCACCCGGATGGCCTCGAATCCTACGCCGGCAACCGGCGGCGCGATGATGCCACTATGACATGGGACGGAGAGAGCTACCAACGGCGTTTCGACACTCTCGCCTCCTCCGGAGTAGCCGTGCACGGGGAAGCCGACTTCGTGACGGGTCTCGGTCCGACCCGGGTGCTCGATGCCGGATGCGGCACCGGCCGGGTGGCGCGAGAGCTCGCCCGTCGGGGGATCGAGGTGGTCGGTGCGGACACCGACCCATCGATGATCGCCACCGCCCGCCGGCTCGGCCCCGATCTCACCTGGGTGGAAGCCGACATGATCGGACTCGACCTCGGCCGGGCGTTCGATGTCGTGCTGATGGCCGGCAATGTGCCGTTGTTCACCCCGCCCGGGACGCAAGCCGCCCTGATCGACGGGTGCGCCCGTCACCTCCGGCCCGGCGGCGCCCTGGTCGCCGGGTTCCAACTGGAACCGCGCTACCCGGTGGTCGAATATGACCGCCACTGCCAGGACGCCGGCCTCGAACTGGCCGAACGGTGGTCCACCTGGGATCGCCTGCCCTTCCCCGGGCCCGGCACCTATGCGGTTTCGGTCCATCGGGCCCGAACCTGATCGCCCGGCCGACTACCCGTCCACCAGCCGCTGAAACTCCTCGTCGCGCACCCCGGCGGCTTGATTGTCGGCCAGCGCGTCCAGCCAGCGTTGGGCCGGCTCACTCTCCATGGCGTCGACCATCTGCTTGGGGATCGCCCGCATCACATATCCGGGGGGCATCGAGGGGTGGCCGCCCTTCCGTCGGGCCAGCGCCGCCTCGATGATCGGTTCCCACTTGGCCGCCCTGGCCAAGCTGGCCGTCTCATCCCGTTCGACGAACTCCGGCAACACCTGGGTCCCGAACAACTCGATGGACTCCATGATGTGCTCGTGGCGATTTCGGCCCGCCTGCATCACGAAGATCAGCTGGTCGACCCCGGCCGCCTCGTAACGCCGGAGGAATTCCCGCAACTGATCGGGCGTTCCGGTCGCGCCCCGAAGCCCCTTGGCGTCCCCGGACGCGACCTGGGCCCCCAACGTCTGCATCCGACCGGCCAGGGCGGCCTCCGGCGAGTAGCCCATCTTCCCCCGCCGCTGTTGGAATTCCTCCCATACATTGGTAGTGGCAGGAACGTGGTCGCCGAAGACGTAGAAGTGGGCGAGCGAGTAGCCGAAGAAATTGGCGCCCTCCAGGCCTCGGGCGATGGCCACCTCCTCGTCCTCGGCGCACATCATGGGCGTGACGCAGGCCACCTGAGGATTGACGGACAGCCCGACCGGGATGCACTTCTCGCGCAGCACCGCCTCGTAGTCCTCGACCCATTGCTTGGCGTCCTCGGGTTCGATGAAGGCGAAGCTGAGGGCCCCGATTCCCTTCTCCGCAGCCAGCAGAATGGTGTCGCGACGGCTGCAGGCGACCCACAGCGGGGGGTGGGGTCGCTGGACCGGCTTGGGTACGACATTGCGGGGCGGCATCTGGACGAACCTCCCGTCCACCCCCCCGAATGGAGTCTCGGTCATGCACCGGATGGCCACCTCGAGCCCCTCGAGCCACGCCTCCCGCTTGATGGCCGGATCAATCCCGAAACCCCGGAGCTCGGCTTCGGACGACGACTCCCCCGAGCCGAATTCCACTCGCCCGTTCGACACCAGATCGAGCATGGCGATCCGCTCGGCGATCCGGGCCGGATGGTTGTACGCGGGTGCGGTCTGCACGATCCCGTGCCCGATCCGCATGCGCTGTGTCCGTTGGCTGGCCGCGGCCAGGAACACCTCGGGCGCGCTGGAATGCGAATACTCCTCCAAGAAGTGGTGCTCGACTTCCCACAGGTACTGGATGCCCAACCGGTCAGCCAGCTCGATCTGGTCAAGGGCGTCGTTGATCAGTTGCTGCTCGCTGTCCTGGTGCCACGGACGGGGGAGCTGGTGCTCGTAGAAGATCCCGAACTTCATGGCGGTTCAGATCAACCGAGGAGGGCTTGGCTGGCGGTGTCGAGCATGGTGCCGTCCTCAAGCCGGGTGACGGTGCCGAGGCCGAGCATCTCCTCGATCAGGTCGGCGCCATCAGCCCGACCGTCCACCGCCTCTTCGATCTCCCGCATGAAGAACTGCAGATTCTCCTGCCGGCGAAGCAGCAACGAGTTCTCCAACGCCCGATCCCACAGTCTGGCGATCATGGCTGCCCCCTCGTAGGTGCACCCGCTATCCCCGACCCAGGTCCGGTCGCGCATTTCCGAGAGGGCGGTGCGCAGCCAAGCCACGTGGGGCGTCTCGTCCGCCCGGATGTACGACACCAGGGTGGCCGCCGCGCCGTCGCCGGCCACCAGCTCGGTATCGCTCAGCACCGCCTCCGCCCATTGGAAGCCGTGGAAAGCGGAGATCTCGATCAGCAGCAGACCGATCATGCGACCCACCACCACCTCGAGGGTGAAGTCGACATCGGCCGGGAGTGCCCGACCGGCCACCGCAGCCTGTTGCATCCGGCTGACCTCCTCGGCGGATTTCGGCCGGGTGTCGATGCCCATGCGATCCAACATCCGAGCAGTCAGGTCCTCGGTGGCGGGGTCTTCAAAGGCGATATCCCGGGCGGTAAACCACATCCGGTCATGACCGGCCTGGTCCTCGAACCCGGACTCGTCGCGGGCATGGGCTTCGAACAGGCCGCCGTCGATGTGGGCAATCGCGGTCCCGTCGATCTCTTCGGCGAAGCAACGGGCGAAGTCAGGTGTCGGGAGCATCCGCAGCATGCCCCCGAAACCTTCCACTGTCCCGATCCGGGTGAGCGAGGTGATGGTCGGCTCGATCACCCCGTGGCGCAGAAGCAACTTCGACTGGGCCACGTTGGGGAAGCTCTCGGGCCAGGTCTCGAGCGGGACATCGAGGATCGGGGTGGCGAACTGGGCCACCCGCTGTTCTTCCCAGGCATGGATGGCCGGCCACCGGTTCTTGGTCCGGGGGGACACATAGTGGCCGTCCTCATCGAATCCCCCGTGACAGCGCACCTGGTTGACGATCAGGGGCTCGACGATGGCGTGCTCAGCCAACAGTTCCGCTTCGCTGAACTCGGTCTGCAACGTCGTCATCGAGGTCTCCCTTGGCCGGCAACGCCGTCCGCTAAGTGTATACACATGCGTATACACTTAGCCAACCATGAGGCCCCTCCCGTGACCGTCAGCCCCACCCGGAGGCTGATGCGTCAGGACGAACGCTACGAACAGGTCCTCCGGGCCGCCGCCACCGCGTTTGCCCGTGGTGGTTTTGCCGCCACCTCAATGGATGACGTGGCCGCCGTTGCCGGGATCACCCGCCTCATCGTGTACCGGCACTTCGATTCAAAGGAGGACCTGTACCGGGCCGTACTGGAACGGGTGGCCGAGCGCCTCCGCGACGAATTCATCCGGGGCCTGGAGCACGTCCCCGGTCGACGAGGCTTCATCGTCGGCTCGATGTTGGCGGTCGCCAGGGAGAACCCGGACGGCTTCCGGCTGCTCACCGGGCATTCCCTTCGGGAGCCCCGATTCGCCTCCTATTACGACGAATGGTGGGCCAAGGCCGTCGAGGTCGCCGACCGGATGGTCGGCGACACCATCGCCGACCCGGTCATCCGGTCGTGGGCGGAGCGGACCATCGTCGCCTACCTGGTCGAAGCGGTCCAGGCCTGGCTGCAGGTCGGGAAACCCGAACGGGATGCCGAGTTCGTCGAGCAGGCCACCGAGGGCCTGCTGGCCATGTACCTGGCCTGGGCCTCCCCCTCGCCGGCTGACTGACCCCCTCCGTCGGTTGACTCTTACATTGAGTACTGGCACAGTTGTCGGTGATGACAATATCCATCGGACCGGTGGCGTCCCGAGGTCACACACCGACCCCTGACCAGCTCGATGCCTTCCGGCGGGTGCAGCAGCTGACCTACGCGGCGGCGGAATCGGTGGCCGGCGAGCTCCAGGCGGGGATGACCGAGAGGGAAGCGGCACGTCGTCTGCGTCGCCGGTTGATCGAGAACGGCGCCGACGACTGGTTCCATCTCCCGTTCGCCTGGTTCGGCGACCGCACCGCTTTCCGCGGCTTCAAGGTACCGCTGCAGTTCTTCCCCACCAATCGCCGGCTCGAAGAGGGCATGCCCTTCGTGCTCGACGTGGCACCGGTGGTCAGGGGAGCCACCGCCGACATCGGCTACACCGGTGGGCTCGGCGACAATCCCGCCCTCGAACGGGTCTGCGACGACCTGGCCGCCTACCGGGCGCTCATCGTCGATCAGGTTCGCCGACGACGAACTTTCCGTCAGGTCTACGAGGCCGTCGACGCTCTCGCCGCCTACCAGGGGTACGCCAATCGCCACCACGCCTACCCCGGGCATGTGATCGCCCACCAGGTGCTCCCGTTGGCCGAGAGCCCGGGAGTCGGCACCACCTTCGGGTTCGGCCGCCGCCACCTGCGTTCGCTGAGCCGCTCCATCGCCACGGGCCGCCGACAGCAGTGGTCGCCATTGTGGTCGGGCGACCGACGTTCGGATCACCCGCCCGTCAACGGCCTCTGGGCGGTCGAGCCCCATCTCGGGCTGCGGGGGGTGGGGGCCAAATTCGAGGAGTACCTGGTCGTCACCGACGACGATGCCTACTGGCTGGATGACGACCTGCCCCACGTGCGCCGTTGGCTCAGCCGGGGCATCACCGACGTCGGGGCCCGATGACCGCGCGTGGTCAGCGCTCGGTCGTCGGATCGGGCGGCCTCCTGCTGGCCGTGCAGGAGAGGGGCCGGACCGACGGTCCGACCGTGCTCCTCGTGCACGGCTACCCCGACAACCATCACGTATGGGATCTGGTGGCCGAACAGCTCGAGGCCGATCACCACGTGGTCACCTACGACGTCCGGGGTGCCGGCGAGTCGGGGGTGCCCGACGGGCGATCCGGGTTTCGGATGGAGGCTCTGGTCGCCGACCTGGTGGCGGTGGCCGATGCAGTATCGCCCGATCGACCTGTCCACCTGGTTGCCCACGACTGGGGGTCCATCCAGGCGTGGGCGGCGGTCACCGACCCGGAAGCCGCTCCTCGCTTCGCCAGCTTCACCTCGATGTCCGGACCGAGCCTCGACCACGTCGGCGCCTGGATGCGGGCCCGACTGCGACCGGGAGCCGGGCGGTGGCGCCAGCTGGCCAACCAGTCCCTGCACTCATGGTACGTCTACGCCTTCCATACCCCATTGGCCCCGTTGGCGTGGCGTCATGGCCTCACCCGTCTCTGGCCGGTGATGCTGGAACGGCGCGAGGGAGCGGCTGTCGACCGGCAATGGCCCGGAGCCAGCCTGGCCACCGACGCAACCCGGGGGATCGGGCTCTACCGCGCCAATATCTTCCAACATGTCGTCCGCCCGAAACCGGCCCACACCGAGGTGCCGGTCCAGTTGCTGGTGGCCTCCGGCGACGCCTTCGTCACCCCGGAGTTGCTGAACGGCATCGAGGCGCTGGCCACGTCCCTGATGCGCCGGGACGTCGGGGGCCAGCACTGGCTTCCCCGATCCCGACCCGCCCAGGTCGCCCGCTGGGTGAGCCAGCACGTTGCCGCCGTCGAGGCCGGAGCCCGGCCGACCGGGCGCCTCCCCACCCCGGTGGTAGTGGTCACCGGGGCCGGATCCGGGATCGGCCGGTCGGTCTGCCTGGCTTTTGCCGAGCGCGGCGCCCACATCATCGCCACCGATCTGTCCGCGGCGACCGCCGAGCGCACCGCCGAGCTGTGCCGGCTCCTCGGGGCCACCGCCGAGTTCCATCGACTCGACGTCACCGACGGCGCCGCCGTGGAAGCGTTGGCGGCCAAGGTCGGCGCCGAACACGGCGCCCCCACCGTCATGGTGAACAACGCCGGCCTGGGCCTGGCCGGAAGCTTCCTCGACACCGGCGATGACGACTGGGAACAGATCCTGCAAGTCAATCTGTGGGGGGTCATCCGTGGATCACGGGCTTTCGGACGCCTGATGGTGGACAACGGAGAGGTCGGCCACATCGTCAACATTGCCTCCGCCGCCGCCTTCACCCCCTCCCGCACGATCTCGGCCTATGCCACTTCCAAGGCGGCGGTGCTGATGCTGACGGAGTGCCTCCAGGCCGAGTTGGCCGACCGGGGCATCGGGGTGAGCGCCATCTGTCCGGGGTTCGTCGATACCGGGATCGCCGTCGCCACCCGCTATGTGGGGGTCGACGACGACGAGCAGGACGCCCGTCGGCTGGCCGCCGACCGCCTCTACAAGCGGCGGCGGATCACCCCGGATGCGGTGGCCGACGCCGTCCTCCGGGCCGTCGACCGGGACCGCCCACTGGTGCCGGTGGCCGCCGAGGCGTGGCTCGGGCTGCTCGCCCAGCGGTTCGCACCCCGCCTGCGTCGGGCCATCGCCCGCATCGACCTCACCCCGCCCACGTCCAGCCGCGCCGAACCCGCCGACGTACCCAGCCGATGACGGCCGGACAACCGGAGACGGCCATCGAGCCGGGACCCGACGAGATGCGGATCGACGAGGTGGCCCGGGCCGGAGGCACCACCGTCCGCAACGTGCGCGCCTACCAGGATCGTGGTCTGCTGCCCTCGCCCCGACGGATTGGGAGAACCGCCTGGTACAGCCCCGGCCATGTGGTCCGGTTGCGTCTCATCGGCTCGATGCTCCAGCGGGGATACTCGCTGGGCAACATCGGCGAGCTCCTGGACAACTGGAGCCAGGGCCGGGACCTCGGCGATCTCCTGGGGCTGGGTCGGGAGCTGATCGGTCTGTTCAGCGACGAGGTTCCCGAGCTCGGAACCATCGCCGACATCCTCGAACGGTACGGCCTGACCCTGGACGATCCAGCGGTGATCGAGCAGGCACTCCGGCTACACCTGGTCGAGGTCGACGCCGACGGTGACCGGGTGCGGGTGCCCAGCCCCAGGCTCCTGCGGGCCGGCATCGAGCTGGCCCGGTTGGGCATTCCCCTCGACGAGCTCTTCTCCGAACTCCAAGAGCTCCGGTCCGATGTGGGTGTCATCGCCGGACGGTTCCTACAGATGGTGGTCCGGCACGTGATCGAGCCCCAACTGGTCGATGGTGTCCCCTCGGTCGGCACGGCTGCCGACCTGGCCGGTGTGGTCCTGCGGATGCGGCCCCTGGCCACCACGGTGATCACCGCCGAGTTGGACCTCGCTCTGCAACAGCAGGCCGAGGCCGAGTTCGGGCCGCGGCTGTTGAGGATGCTGGCCGGAATGTCGCCCTCCGGGAATGACCAGGCCCGGTGAGCGACGTCGACCGGCAGGTAGCCGACACCTTCAGCGGGACCGGGATGGTGACCACCTTCCGCGGGCCGTATTCGATGGGCCCGCCGCCCGGGGACCTGGCCGTCCACACCCCCACCCTCGAACGGTTCGGTGTGCGTGAGCTGGGTCGGGTCCTCACCATCGGTCTGGTGATGCTGGGGTCGCTCCTCCGGATCGTGCCCCGGAAGCTGGTCCGGCTCCCCACCGCGTGGTCGGTCATCACCGCCGGGGCGGTGGTGGACGGGTTCGAGCGGCTGGGCCCGACCTTCGTCAAGCTCGGTCAGTTGGTTGCCTCGTCGCCCGGGCTGTTCCCCACCCCGCTGGCCGACGCCTGCCAGCGTTGCCTCGACGAGGTGCCCCCGTTTCCCTCCGACACCGTGCACCGTCTCATCCGGGAGGACCTGGGGCGCCTGCCGGCCCAACTCTTCCGTTCGTTCGACGACCGGTCGCTGTCGGCCGCCTCCATCGCCCAGGTCCATGCCTGTGTACTCCCCGACGGGCGGGATGCGGTGGTCAAGCTCCAACGCCCCGACATCGCCCGGCGGATGAACACCGACCTGCGCATCCTGCACAAGCTGGCCCTTCTCCTGGCCCGCACCAAGGCGGGTGCCCGGTTCAATGCGCCGGCCATTATCGAAGATCTGCACCACGTGACCAACCAGGAGCTCAACTTCGCCCTCGAAGCCCACCGCCAGGCTTCGTTCCGGGATCACATCGGCGCCTTCGGTGACAACCGGTGGGTGACCGCCCCGGAGGTCTTCTGGGACTACTGCGGCCCGCACATGATCTGCATGGAGCGGATGGTCGGCATCCCCATGGACGCCTTCGACACCATCCGGGAGCGGGACATCGACGCCGAGCTGGTCCTCCGCCGGGGGTGTAAGGCGTGGCTGGAGGCCGCCCTGGTCCATGGACCGTTCCACGGCGATATGCACGCCGGGAACATGTGGCTCCTCGACGACGGCCGGTGCTCGTTCCTCGACTTCGGCATCATGGGGGAACTCGACGCCACCTGGAAGCAGTTCCTCTCCGACGTACTCCTCACCATCCTGTTCGATCGCGACTACACCCGCATCGCCCGGGCCTTCCGCCACGTGGAGATCTTTCCCGCCTCCATGGAGCTCAGCGACGAGATGGTCGGGCTGCAGCTCAAGGTGGTCCTCGACCCGCTGCTCGACCAATCGGTGTCCGGTCTCAACCTCGGGGAGTTGCTCAAACAGGCCTTCGACATCGCCGAGTCGCTCGGCGCCACCGCCCCCCGGGAAATGGTGCTCATTGCCAAGCAGTTGCTCTACCTCGAGCGCTACACCAAGGCGCTGGTCCCCGACTACCTGATGGTCAACGACCCGTTTCTGGTCAAGAACATCTTCCCGGATGCCGCCGTAGCCAAAGCCGGCGATCTCGGGATCCAGCTGCCTCAGTAGTCGGACCGGCCGGAGCTACGGGCGTCGATCGAAGGCGTCCAGCTTGGGCCGCTCCATCTCCGTGCAGAACCGGCCGAAGGACCACGGCCAGGTGGCCGGGATACCCCGATCGTCGAGATACCAGCTGCGACAGCCGGTGCTCCAGATGGTGTTGGCGGCGGCTTCCACCCGTTCCGCCTCGAACCGGTCGGTGGCCGAGCGGGTAGCACTGATCTCCCGACACTCGCCCGAGTTGACGAGCTCCATCAGCTGCATGATGTACCCGAATTGCATCTCGGCCACCTCGATGAGGGAGAAATTCCCCACCGGGCCGTTGGGGCCGTTCACCATGGCGAAGTTGGGGAACTCGGGTATCGATATCGACAGGTAGGCGTTCGGGCGATCGGCCCACGCCTTGGCCAGGTCCATGCCGTCGCGCCCGATCACCGACATCGGTCGCATGAAGGCATCGACCTTGAACCCGGTGGCGAGCACGATCACATCGAGGGCGTGCAGCCGACCGTCGACAGTACGGATCCCTCCAGCCTCGATGTGGTCGATGGGCTCGGCGACCAGCTCGGCATTCTCTTTCTGGATGCTTTCATAGAAGTTCGGCGAGATGACCAGGCGCTTGCACGCGGCCCGGTAGTTGGGACGCAGCCGTTCGCGGAGTACCGGGTCGATGACGTTTCCTTCGAGGTTCTGCCGGCACATTTCAGCGATCATCGCCATCTCCGGTGATTCGGCGTCCACGATGCCGTTGGCGAAGTTGGTAAAGAGCTCGGACAGGCTCTGGTGGAGCTGCTGCAGTTTGGCCGGGTTCTGGCCCCAGTCGGCCCGTTCCTCGTCGTCATAGGCGGGATTCTCCTGGGGCATGATCCACTGGGCGGTCCGCTGGAAGAGGGAGAGTTTCTGGGCGCGGTCGACGACCGCTGACACCATTTGAACGGCGGTCGAACCGGTGCCGATGATGCCGACCCGCGTCCCGTCGATGGTCGCGCTGTGATCCCATCGGGAGCTGTGGAAGATGGATCCTTCGAAGGTGTCGATGTCCTTGATGTCGGGGTGGTTCGGATGGTGCAGGACCCCGGTGGCGGCGATGACGAAATCAGCGACCTCGTGGTGGCCGGTGGCGGTGTCGAGATGCCAACGGCGGTCGTTCCAGGCACAGGTGGTGATCTCTTCCCCGAACCGTATGAGCCGGTCGACGTGGTGATCGTGGGCCACCCGCTCCAGGTAGGCCTGGATCTCCTGGCCGGGTGAGAACGGATGACTCCACTCGGGGTTGAGGTGGAATGAGTAGCTGTAGAGATGGGAGGGAACGTCGCAGGCGATACCCGGATAGGTGTTCTCCCGCCAGGTCCCCCCCAGGCGGTCGGCCTTCTCGTAGACCGTGACCTCGTCGAAACCGGCTTCGGTGAGTTTGATGGCACTCAGGATCCCCGCCATCCCGGCTCCGATGATCGCAACGCGCATGTCGATACCGTAGATGCAGGAGGCCACGCCGAGCCTGACATTTCCAGTTTCATCGGCGGCTCATCCGGGAAGATTGCAGCATCCCGCCCTACAGTTGCGCGGGCATCGCCGAGATGCGCTGAGAGAAGGCGCCCCCCGTCGGGGCGGTCAAGCAAGGAGATGGTCATGCTCAAGGGTTTCAAGAATTTCCTCATGCAGGGTGATCTGATCGTCATCGCGGTCGGACTGGTGGTGGCTCTGGCCTTCAGTACCCTGATCAAGGCGTTTACCGACAGCATCATCACCCCACTGGTCAACGCCATCGGCGGGAAGTCCTCGGCCGCCGGGCTCGGGTGGATCCTCAACGGACAGACGATCAACGTCGGCGCCTTCCTCTCTGCGGTCATCTACTTCATCATCTTCATGGCCGTCATCTACTTCGTTCTGGTGATCCCGTACAAGGCCTACATGAACAAGTTGGGCAAGACCGTCTTCGGGGACCCACCCCCGACCAAGAAGTGCCCGTACTGCTTGTCGGGCGATATCCCAGTGGAGGCCACCCGGTGCAAGTACTGCGCCAGCGAACTGTCGGCTGCGAGCTGACCCACGGGACCGGGGAGCTGAGCCGAGCACCCCGGCGTGCATCGAGGACCCCGATAGGGTCTCGATGATGCGCATCGGCGTCGTCTTCCCCCAGACCGAACTCGGCGGGAGCGTCGCCTCGGTCCGCGCCTACGGTCGAGGTGTCGAGGAACTGGGTTTCGCCCACCTCCTCGCCTACGACCACGTGGTGGGTGCCGACCCCGAGGTGCACCGGGGCTGGCCCGGGCCCTACGACATCACCACCACCTTCCACGAACCACTGGTGATGTTCGGGTACCTGGCCGCGGTGACCAGCTTGGAGTTGGTCACCGGCATCATGATCCTCCCGCAGCGTCAAACCGCGCTGGTGGCCAAGCAGGCGGCGGAAGTGGACCTGCTCACCGAGGGTCGGTTCCGGCTGGGGGTCGCCATCGGTTGGAACCGGGTCGAATACGAGGCGTTGGGCAAGGACTTCACCAATCGGGGCCAGCGAATGGAGGAGCAAATCGATCTGCTCCGTCGTTTGTGGACCGAGCGATCGGTGACGTTCGAGGGGACCTTTGAGCAGGTGGTGGGAGCCGGCATCGCCCCGCCGCCGGTGCAGCGTCCGATCCCGGTGTGGGTCGGCGGTGCTTCCGACCCGGCCTACCGGCGGATCGGGCGGCTGGCCGACGGATGGTTCCCGATGGTGCATCCGGGAGAAAGGCTCGACCGGGCCCGGGACATCATCGAGGCGTCGGCCGCGGCGGCCGGCCGGGACGGCGCAGGTCTGGGCATGGAGGGTCGGGTCACGTGGCTGCCCGACGATCCCGACCTCTTCCTCCGGCACGTCGATCGTTGGCGTGACGCCGGTGCCACCCACCTCGGCATCGACACCATGCGCCTCGGGCGCGCCTCCGCCGACGAGCATCTTGCCTCCCTCGAGGCCGCCGCCCGGCTCCTCAGACTCTGATCCGCGGTAGGAGATCCAGCGACCTGTCCCACGATCGTCCCAGGTCAGCATCAGACCGAGGTCAGAGATCTCAGCTGAGAGGGTGGAGCTCGCCCATCGCTTCCCGGACGGTAAGGACTCGGGGCTCGTTACGGACGTCGGGTCCGGCCAGCCGGCGCCCCATCTTGATGAGGTACAGCCCGATCACGCGGGTGATGGTGGTACCTGGGTGCCTGCGGGCCCTTCCCCCGGACTGCCGGCGGAAGCTGTCAGCCGCCCGTCGCATGTCGTCGACGTGGCCGCCGGCCAGTTTGTCCATCATCGGCGGGTGCATGCTCATGCTCTCATCCTAAAGAGAACCGGTTGACAAGTCAAGAATATTTAGATATAGTCAGCTAACTATGATCATCGAAGACACCGAGCAACCGCAGGGTCCGAGCGTCGGCATTCATCCGTCGATCGCCCTGGAGATCGAGTGGGCGCTAGCCGCAGCGTCACGGAGCGAATACCGGCTCGACCACGCCGCCCTGGCGCGGCTCTACGACCGGTCGCCGGGCCTGGCTGAACGGGTGCGAGCCTTCTGGAGTGACCCGGACACCTCGGTCAGCTGCGGCGGCTACCCGGAGTTGATCGTGCTGGCCCAACACGGGGGACTGCTCTTCACCACCGACGCCGACCTGTTGATCAGCCAACTCGAAGAATTGGGAACGACGACTCCGATCGATCTCGCCCTCACCTCGGAGACCGAAGAGGACCGGGCAGCGATCCTGGCACGGCTCCGGCGGCTACACGCATCGGCCGACGAACGCCGGCGCTACACCGAACTCATCAGCGACACATGGAGTTCCCTGCGAAGCGACTGGGAACGGGACGGCCGCCAGGCGGTGGACGCCGCCATCGCCGTCAGGCGGGCCGCGGTGGCCAAAGGCGCCCCGTGGTATGAGGCCGCCCGCAGCGACTGCGATTTCGGCGGGCTGGTCGGCAAACTGGTGGACGAGCTCGGACCCGACGGGGAGCTGGCGGTGGTGCCCGCCTACTTCACCCACAAGGGTCTCATCCTCGAGCTGTCCGGAGTGGTGGTGATCGGGGTCCGCACCGACCACTCCGGCGCCGAAGCCCGGGCCCGTACCGAGCTGCTCGCCCGCCGGCTCAAGACCATCGCCGACCCCACCCGGTTGGCCATCCTCCACACCCTGCGCCGTGAGCCCCGCACCATCACCGGCATCTCCACCCTGTTCTCACTGGCCCAGCCCACGGTCAGCAACCACGTGAAGCAACTCCGCGACGCCGGGCTGGTCGAGCACGGACCCGGCGGCTCTCGGCGTGAACTGGTCGTCTGCCAAGACGCGGTGGCCGACCTCCTCGACCATCTGCAGGGGGTGCTGGCCCCGAGCCCGTCGTAGCCCGTCCGTCGAGTCGGTCCAGGTGGTCGGCGTGCCCGATGAGCGCTTCGGCGAGGAGCTGGCCGCCTTTGTCATCGCAGTTCCCGGAACCGAGCTGAACGCCGAGGAGATCACCGGCTTCTGCCGCCAGCGGCTGGCCCGGTTCAAAGTGCCACGGTACGTCCTGGCGGTGGACGAGTTTCCAATGACGGTCACCGGCAAGATCCAGAAGTTCGTCCTCCGCCAGCAAGCGGTGACCGCCCGGAGCCTCGAGGCCGCTGACGCCATCGGCACGGCCTGAGGCCCTTCGGCTCCCTCCAGCGGTACGCTCCGGTGGCCGCGGGGGTCCGGGTGGTCCGCGGTGGTACGAAGGGGGGATCCATGACGTTGGTGAATACCGTACTGGGGCCGGTCGAACCCGGCGATCTCGGGTCGACCCTCATGCACGAGCACGTCTTCGTTCTCAGCCCCGAGATCGAGAAGACATCGGCGGCGTGGGACGAGGAGGCGGTGCAGGCGGCCGCGGTGCAACGCCTGCGGGACCTGAAGGACAGCGGGATCGACACCATCGTCGATCTGACCGTGATCGGGCTCGGACGGTTCATCCCCCGCATCGTGACCGTCGCCGAGCAGGTCCCGGACATCAACATCGTTGCCGCCACCGGCGTCTACACCTACAACGACGTGCCGATGTACTTCCATTTCCAGGGACCCGGCACCATCCTGGGGGGCGCCGAACCCATGACCGAGCTGTTCGTCCGGGAGATCCGCGACGGGATCGGCGACACCGGGGTGCGGGCGGGCATCCTCAAGTGCGCCACCGACACCCCAGGGATCACCCCCGGAGTCGAGAGAGTGCTGCGAGCGGTGGCCCAGGCCCACCGCCGGACCGGGGTGCCGATCACCACCCACACCCCCACCCCTCCCGAGCCGTGGGGGCTGGAACAACAGCGGATCCTGGCCGAGGAGGGGGTCGACCTCGGCCGGGTGGTCATCGGCCACTCGGGGGGGACCCTCGACACCAGTTACCACGAAGCCATCATCGCCAACGGCTCCTTTCTGGGCTTCGACCATTTCGGCATCGCCACCTTCTCGATGGAGGAGCGCATCGCATCGGTCAAGGTGCTCTGCGATCGGGGGCACGCCGACCGGATCGTCCTCTCCCATGACGCCATGTGCCACGTCGACTGGTTTCCGGCGGCACTGGTTTCGGGCTGGAAGGACTGGCGATGGACCCACATCCCCCAGGACGTCCTGCCCGAGATGCGGCGCTCGGGGATCAGCGAGGCGGACATCTCGACGATGATGGTCGACAACCCCCGCCGCATCCTCGAAGGTGGTGAGCCGTACTGACCGGCGGACGCGATGAGGTCGGCGCCATGGCCGCCGCTCACCCCGACGCCACCGCCTGGCGCAACCTGGCCGACGGCTCCGAGCTGAGTTTCGGCGACTGGGACGCCCAGTCGGTCCGGTTGGCCCGGGGTCTGATCGACCAGGGTCTGCGCCCGGCGGACCGGGTAGTCATCGCGGTCGGGCCCGACGAGCCCTTCCCGTGGTTGATCACCTACACCGCGGTGCATCGGGCCGGCGCCGTCGCCGTACCGGTCAACACCCGGCTGGCCGGACCCGAGCTCCGGACCATCCTCACCCACGCCGAGCCGACCGCCGTGCTCGCCAGCCCGGCTACCGACATCGGTGTTCCCTGGGCCGAGGCCACCGAGCAGCTGAACGGAGCCCGGGGGGTGGCCACCACCACCGGCGGCCACGGCACCCATGACTGGTCGGCGTTGTTCCACTCGGACTCCTCACCACTGCCTCCGTTGCCCGACGGCGACGGGCCGATGGACATCATGTACACCTCGGGGACCACCGGGGCGCCGAAGGCGGTGGTGGTGCGGCACGACCCCGACCCGGCCGGTCAACCGGCCGACTGGAACGGGCTCGGCTTCATGACCTCCTCGCCGTTTTCCACCACCAGCGGCGTCCTGCTCGTCTACGGACCGATGCGGGGCGGGCTGAGCGGCTGGTACCAGCCCCGGTTCGACCCCGGTCAATGGCTGTCGCGGGTAGAGCTTCAACGACCAGTGGCGGCGTTCGTGGTCCCGGCCATGGCCCAGCTCATCGTGGCCCACCCCGGCTACGAGCGCGCTGATCTCTCGAGCCTGGCCGCGCTCACCATCGGTGGAGCCCCGATCACCCGGGCCACGTTGCGGCGGCTCGGTGATCGGCTGCCAGGGAGCGACATCCTGGTCGGCTACGGTCTGACCGAATTCGGTGCGGTCAGCCGTTCGCCGTCCGGTGACAAGGGCCGCCACCTCGGCGCGGCGGGTCGGCCCCTCCCCGGAGTCGAGATCCGGATCGTGGGCAGTGACGGGGTCGGCCTGGACCGGGGGCAGGTGGGCGAGATCACCGTCCGAGGGAACGGACCACCGCGCCAGTACTACAAGCCCGAGACCGACACCCCTTCGCCCTGGCGGGATGGATGGCTCTCCAGCGGAGACCTCGGCTATCTCGATGACGACGGATTCCTCTGGATCACCGGCCGGACCAAGGAGCTGATCATCCGGGGTGGCCACAACATCGCGCCGGGCGAAGTCGAAGAGGTGCTCTACGCCCATCCGGATGTGGTGGAGGCGGCGGTGGCCGGTATCCCCCACCACGTGCTCGGAGAGGATGTGGGAGCCTGGGTCGTGCTGTCCGAGGGCTCCGACACAACCGCCGCCGACCTCCGCTCCTTCCTGCTCGAGCGGCTGGCCGACTTCAAGGTGCCCCGACAGCTGCGGATCATCGATCAACTTCCCCGCAATGCCTCCGGCAAGGTGGTCAAGAGCCAGCTCGCCTCGACTCGTCGCCCCGTCCCCGCGCCGGGGTCCAGCCGATGAGCGCGGGTAACCCGACGGTGCTCATCGAACGGATCGGCGCAGTGTGCCGCCTGACCCTCAATCGTCCGGAGCGGCACAACCCGCTCACCCCCCGTTGCATCCGGGAACTGCTGGGAGCTATCGGCGACGCCGAACGGGATGCCGGGGCCCGGGTGGTGGTGATCCGCGGCTCCGGTCGCTCGTTCTCCTCGGGTTACGGGGTCCTCCCCGAGGACATCGAGCCGGGGGACGCAGAGGCGCCCCACGGCATCGAAGGCGACGCCGCAGCGATGCTGGAGCTGGCGGCCGGTTGGGCCAAGGTCTGGGACTGCCACATCCCGGTCATTGCCCAGGTGCACGGCAACTGCCTGGCCGGCGGTACCGATCTCGCCCTGCACTGCGACATCGTGGTGGCCGCCGACGACGCCCGCATCGGATTCCCCCCGGTCCGGTCGATGGGGGTGCCTCCGACCAATATGTGGCTCTACCATCTCGGTCCGCAGTGGACCAAGCGGTTGCTGTTCACCGGGGACACGGTCAGCGGGAACGAGGCCGCCGGCATCGGTCTGGTCCAGGCCGCGGTGCCCGGGGCCGAGCTCGACGACTACACGCTTTCCCTGGCCGGCCGGATCGGGTTGGTCGGTCGGGACCTGCTCACCGCCAACAAACGGGTGGTCAACGAAGGGGTCGAGTTGATGGGCCGCTCCCAGTTGCAACGCTTCGCCGCCCTCAATGACGCCATGGCCCATCGTTCTCGGGACGCCCGGGCCTTCACCGCCCGGGCCGGTGAGGTGGGCCTCAAGCAAGCTGTCCACGAACGCGACGCCCCCTTCGACGGCGGCTGATCCCGCATCCGTCAGGGTCCTCCGGCCGGCAAACGTCGTCTTGTCCCGTCAGTACCCGGCCTCCACGTCCACCAGCCCGAGCAGCGCCTGCCCCGAGCGGTAACGGGCGACATTGTCGGCGAACAGCTGGAATGTGCGGGCCACCGTCCGCGGAGACGACCACGATATGTGCGGCGACAAGCGCACCCTCGGGTGGGCATACAGCGGATGGCCGGCCGGCAGCGGCTCGGGCTCGACCACATCGAGGGAAGCCATGGCGATGCGCCCGTCGTCCACGGCTCCGAGCAAGGCATCCTGGTCGACCAGCGAGCCCCTCGACACGTTGACGAAATGGGCCCCGGGCTTCACCTCGGCCAGCGCCACACCGTCAATCAGTCGATTGGTCTCCGGGGTCGCCGGAGCCGCCAACACGATGTGGTCCGAGCCACCCAGCAACGATGACAAGTTGGGGCACAACATGACCCCGGGGACCGGTGAGGAACCCTGGCTCCGACGGAGTGCCACCACCTGCATGTCGAATGCCAGGGCCCGGGTGGCCACCTGGGTCCCGATGGAACCGAGACCCACGACTCCGAGGGTTCGGCCTTCGAGCCCTCCGAGCTCCGCGGTGTTCCACCGGGCCGGAGGTTCGGTGACCCACGAATCCGGGAGGCGCTTCTCGAAGGCGAGCATGGCGGCCAGCACGAACTCGGCGATGGCCGGAGCTCCGGCCCCTCGGGAGCAGGTGAGGGTCCGGTCGCCCACCAGGTGGAGCGGAAACCCGTCAATACCCGCGCCGAGGACGTGTACCCAGGAAATCCCCGGAGTAAGCGCGGCGGCGATCCCAGCATCATCGTCAGCCAGGGTCACCAGGACATCGGCGCGAGCCACGGCGTCGGGGCTGCCGGCGGTGACCATGTCCACATCGGGCATCATCAACCGGAGACCCTGCATCATCGCGTCGCCGAAACGACCCGGGCACACCGCCACGGTGGGCCCGTTCACCTCCGCGGGTATCTCCGGTGGCACAGGCAATTCAACCTGGTGTGGCCAACAGGCGTCGATCCAAGCAGGCCTCGACGAAGGAGAAGGGCCGATCGGGCGGGGGCAGTTCTCCCCGCCGGGCCGCGGAGATCGCACTGCAGGAAGTGACCACCGCCATATGGGTGAAGGCTTGCGGGGTGTTGCCCAACTGCTCGCCGGTGGAGGGATCCGCCATCTCAGCGTACAGCCCCACATCATTGGCCATGCCCAGGAGCTGCTCCATCAGTTCTTCGGCTTCGTCGAGCCGTCGGGAGTAGACCAGCGCATCAAGCAGCCAGAACGAACACAGCAAGAAGGCTCCTTCGTCTCCGGCCAGGCCGTCGGGCGACAGGTAGCGGTGCACGTGCCTGCCATTGCTGAGATCCCGCTGCACGACATCGATGGTGGCCAGGACCCGGGGATCGGCCGGGGCCATGAACCCGAGCGCGGGGATGAGCAGGGCGGCGGCATCGGCCAACGGATGACCGGCGGCCTGGACGTACCACCCGTCCGGTGAGCCCTCCGACCGCAGCCAGTCGGCTATCGCGTCGCGCTCGCTCCGCCAGCGGTCGGCATCGCCATGAAGCTGACCGGCGTCGGCCAGGCGCACCGCCCGGTCGAGAGCCACCCAGCAGTTGAGTTTGGAGTGGACGAAATGGCGGGGCTCGTCGCGGATCTCCCAGATTCCCTGGTCGGGCCGCCGCCACTCGCGCACCGTGAGGTCGGCGACCCGGCGCAGAAAGTCGGCGTTGTCCACGGTCAGCTCGCCACCGGCCCGTCCGAAGAGATAGCCGGCCTCCAGCAGCTGCCCCAGCGAGTCGAGCTGTACCTGCCCGGCCGCGTCGTTCCCGATCCGGACCGGGGCTGAGTCCCGATGGCCGCGCAGATGGGCGAGCTCGAGCTCGGGCAGCAACCGCTCCCCGGTCACCCGGTACATGATCTGCATGTCTTCGGGGCGCCCGGCGCCGGTTCGCTCCAGCCAGCCCTTGAAGGCCGCGGCCTCGGCCAGGTACCCGAGCAGGGCCAGGGAAGCCAAGGTGAGGGTGGCATCCCGGATCCAGGTGAAGCGATAGTCCCAGTTCCGGCCGCCGCCGATCCACTCGGGCAGCGATGTGGTCCCGGCCGCTACCACCGCCCCGGTCGGCGAGTAGGTCAGCGCCTTGAGCACCAGGGCGGCCCGGTGGACCCTCCGCTCGTGGTCGCCCCGATAGCTGCATCGGCCCAGCCATGCCTCCCAGAAGCCGACCGTCTCGGTGAACCGCCGCTGCATATCGGCCAGATGATCGCCGCACCCGACATGGGGCGAGGTCCAGACCGCCGGGGTCCAGCCCACCTCGATCCAGACCTCGTCGCCAGGCGCAAGGTCCCACTGGGCAAAGATGTGCTGGCGGTCAACAGCCAGGTCCCGGCTGGCCCGAACCCAGAGTGCGTCAGGTCCTCCTACAACCGCCGCGGTCATCGATGACGCGGCGGTGAACCTGGGTAACACCGTGCCGTACTCGAATCGGGGTCGCAGGTCTACCGCCACCGATACCGGACCCGAGCGACAGCGAACCCGTCGGAGCACCGAAGCGTGGTTGTCGACGGCTGTCGGCTTCTCGGGGTCGAAGGGGCGAACCGGCATGCAGTCGGTGAGCTCGAGCTCGCCGCCCGCGGTCACGAAGGTGGTCTCGAGCACGTTGGTGGAGGGTAGGTAGGTCCGGCGGACATCCTCCACCGGGGAGGAGGGCGCCACCCGGAAGTGCCCGGCATCAGAATCGAGGGTACGGGCGAAGACCGACGGGGAGTCAAAGCAAGGGAAGCAGAGCCAGTCGATTGACCCATCGGGACCGACCAGCGCCAAGGAATGGCAGTCGCCGATCATCCCGTAGTCGCCGATCCGGTTCACTGGGCCCCCCGGGTTCTCAACCGCTTCGTGCTGAGTCACACCATAGAGACATCGCAGACGTCCGTGCCGCCCCAGGAACGCGGGCAGTTCGACGTGCGAGTCAGTGGAGCAGGTCCCTCACGTATCCCGCGATCTCCAGATCCTCGCGGGCATGGACAACCAGCACGGCCGGGGATTTTCCCCGACGCGACACCAAGCCGTCGCCGTCAACCGCCTCATTGCTCGAAGGCTCGAGGTCCAGCCCGAGAAAGCCCAGATCTGAACAAGCGTCGGACCGCAGCCGCGCCGACGCTTCGCCTGCGCCGCCAGTGAACACCAGGCCGTCGATCCCGCCCATGGCCGCGCTCATCGCCCCGACACCGGTCTGGATGCGGTACACATAGACCTGGTAGGCGAGGCGGGCTGCGGGGTTCCCCTCATCCGCCGAGGAGATCACCCGGCGAAGGTCTCCGGAGTCCCCCGACAGCCCCAGCAGCCCCGATTCATGCTCGAGCGCTCGTTCGACCTCCTCGACGGACAGCCCACCATGACGTTGTACCCAGAGGATGGCGCCAGGGTCGACACTCCCAGAGCGGGTCGCCATGACCAGGCCCTCGATCGGGGTGAACCCCATAGTCGTGTCCACCGAGCGTCCGAAGGCCACCGCGGCGAGGGACGCTCCCGCGCCGAGGTGAGCCGTCACCAGGCGAAGGCGTTCGCGAGGTATGTCCAGGACCTCGCCCGCTCTTCGGCTCGCCCAGTCGTGGCTGAGCCCATGGAACCCGTATCGGCGGATGCTCCATTGTTCCCGCCAGACTCGGGGCACCGCGTAGGTGGCAGCTCTGGCGGGCATACCCGCGTGAAAGCTGGTGTCGAAGCAGGCAACCTGGGGAAGGTCCGGCCGCAACGACCGCAGAGCGTGGATTCCGGCCAGGCCCGGTGGGTTGTGTAGCGGTGCCAGATCGGCCAGCGTTTCGAGCAGCTCCTCGGCATGATCGTCGATGACCACCGGCCGCTTGAAGGCAGATCCACCGTGGACGATCCGGTGTCCGACTGCGTCGATCTGGGGGCTCTCGTCGAGGAAGGCACCGATGGCATCAGCCAGCTCCAATGGGTTCGGAGGTTGGAGGTCCTTGGTGGTCACCAACCGATTCGCATCGTCGACCACCCGCAGCTTCAATGAGCTGGAACCGGCGTTGACCACCAGGATGTTCACCTGCCCACCTTGCCAGATCCTGGGCCCGGGCCGTCAGGACGCCAGGGACCCGAGTCAGTACCGCGACGCGACGAGTGTCACCCTGTCAGGCGATACGACCGCGAGTCACGGGCTCGGAATCCACTTCGTGGTCACGGGCACGCGGTTCTCCGTTCAGCCTGATCCTTGTCGCGCTCCTCCTTCGCCACCCGTTCCCGGGGACCGAAAACCCGGGATCGGGTGACAAAGTGGGCATCGTCGCCGGCCGGGAGGGAGAACCCCTCTGGGGCTCCCTCACCGACGTCGAGAATGAGCTGGGTGTGCTTCCACACCTCGTACTGTCGGCCGTCGATATAGAACGGGCATCCGCCCACGGTTCCGAGGAGAACATCACGATCGCTGACCACCAGCTCCCCATCGTCGAAACACATCGGGAGGCTGCCGTCACAGCAACCTCCGGACTGGAACAACATCACCGGTCCACGCTCGGCGACCAGGTGATCCAGCGCGTCGATTGCCGCCTGGGTGGCAACGACACCGGGTGCGGCAGCCAGTTCGTCCACGCTCGTTCTCCGGTGGCTCAGAAGAACCCGAGGGGTTTGGTGCTGTAGCTGACCAGGAGGTTCTTGGTCTGGGAGTAGTGCTCCAGCATCATCTGATGGTTCTCGCGCCCAACCCCGGAGATCTTGTAGCCACCGAACGCGGCACCGGCCGGATAGAGGTGGTAGCAGTTGGTCCACACCCGCCCGGCCTTTATGGCTCGGCCCATCCGGTAGGCGAGATTGCCATTGCGGGTCCACACCCCGGCTCCGAGTCCGTACAGGGTGTCGTTGGCAATGGCGACCGCGTCCGCCTCGTCCTTGAACGTCGTGACGGCGAGCACCGGACCGAAGATCTCCTCTTGAAAGACCCGCATCTTGTTGTGCCCCTTCAGAATCGTCGGTTCGAAGTAGTAACCGCCCTCGAGGTCTCCGCCGAAGTCGGCCCGATGCCCACCGATCAGGCATTCAGCTCCTTCTTGCCGCCCGATGTCGACATAGGAGGCAATTTTCTCGATCTGCTGTTTCGAGACCTGCGGTCCGATCATGGTGGCCGGGTCGAGCGGGTTGCCTTGCTTGATCAACTTGATGCGGTCGAGGCAACGCTCCATGAACCGGTCGTAGATCGACTCATGGACCAATGCCCGAGACGGGCAGGTGCACACCTCACCCTTGTTGAACGCATAAAGCACCAGACCCTCGATCGCCTTGTCCAAGAACTCGTCATCCTCGTCCATGACATCCGCGAAGAAGATGTTGGGGGACTTCCCGCCGAGTTCCACGGTGGAGGGGATGAGGTTCTCGGCCGCGTACTGCATGATCAGGCGTCCCGTAGTGGTCTCGCCGGTGAAGCCGATCTTGGCGATCCGCGGGCTCGACGCCAGAGCTTTGCCGATCTCGCCGCCAGGGCCGGTCACGATGTTGATGACGCCGGGCGGCACCACGTCGCCGATCACTTCCGCCAGTTTGAGGATGGACCAGGGGGTGGGCGAGGCCGGCTTGACGACCGTGCAGTTGCCGGCGGCAAGAGCAGGGGCGATCTTCCATGCCGCCATCAGGAGCGGGAAGTTGAACGGGATGATCTGTCCCACGACCCCGAGCGGTTCGTGGAAGTGATAGGCGACGGTGTCCTTGTCGATCTCGGTCGAACGTCCCTCGAGCGAGCGGGTGGCCCCGGCGAAATAGCGGAAGTGGTCAACAGCCAGGGGGATGTCTGCCGCCAGCGTCTCACGAACCGGCTTGCCGTTCTCCCACGATTCCGCCACGGCCAACATCTCCAGGTTGGCTTCAATGGCATCGGCGATTCGGTTGAGGACCGCAGCTCGCTCGGTCAGGGAAGTCTCGCCCCACGACTCCTTGGCCGCATGGGCCGCGTCAAGTGCGAGTTCCACGTCCTCGGGCGTGGACTTGGCCACCTCGCAGAAGGGTTTGCCGTTGACCGGGCTGACGTTGGCCATGTACTGCCCTTTGACCGGCGCAACCCAGGTCCCGCCAATGAAATTGTCATAGCGAGGCCTCACGTTCACCAAGCTGTTGGGATGACCGGGCGCCACGAACGTATTGCTCGCGGGTGGGACCTCGGCTTCGGTAACGTCTTCAGTGATTGTCATCACTGCCTCCTCATGCATGACTTGCTCGATTGAATGTGGGCGAGGGCAACCGATCCGGTTCCCCTCTGATGCAACGATAAGGAGACCCCCGCGTCGGGGGTAGGGCCGAAAGTCCTCACCAGCCAGAGCCGCCGGTCTCAGGCCCGGGATCCACGTCGAGTTGGGATCGCGCCTCCGCCCGGTCCGAGAAGGACCGGGCGGAGGGGAGCAACTGGGTTGTGCAGCAACTAGGTGGTGACCGGTGTCCTTTCGCTGGCTGCCCGGTGAACCGCGATCTCGGCGCTCTCGGGAACCTTGCGGGAGTGCCAGAGACCGAGCCCGACCAGGATGGCCATGACGCCGGCCAGAATGAACGAGGCGATACCGGCCCAGAGGGCGATCAGAGCGAACTCCGAGAAGGCATAGGCCTCGAGCAGCAGGCCTCGCAGGGTGGTGCCCTGGAACGTGGTCTGGACCTCAGCCTTGAGCGTGGCGTTGGTCGGGTTCGCCTGCGATGCCGCACTCACCTTCGAGTACACCCCGCCGTAGGGCATCTCACTCAGGTGCACGGCAATGAAGTGATCGGCATAGGCCTGGGCCTGTGCCCCCGTGGTCAGCGGTTGACCGGCGTACTGGTTGAGGTAGGGGCCGATCTTGGGACTGGCGAGGGCCGAGCTACCGAGGGCCGGGAAGACGATCTGCTGCTGGGCCAACTGGTTGTGGACGTTCGAGTTGGCGAAGCTGTAGCCCCACATCAACAAGGAACCCGCCACCAGGAGCACGATCACCAGGACCGCCCCTCCCGCACTGGCTAACAGATCAAACACATTGCGCCGCATTGTTTTCTCCTATCGTTTCTATCGTCGAAAGCTTCTCAACCTGCAGTGTCGTCCTTGATCCCGGTCGCCACTAGGGTCAATCGGCCCTTTGCCGGGAGCTGGAACCGCACCGCACGTCAGGTCACGAGGTAGCCGGCCGGGCCACGTGGTCCTGGATGAAGGTGAGCAGGCGGATGTGTTTTTCGGTGTCGAGCTCCATGACCTCGACCAGCAGCGACCACATCGTGGTGTCCCGGAACGGCCGCAACTCTTTCTTCAGGGAGCGCAGCTGCTTGCGGTCGGCTCGCTCGGCGGCGAGAAACCGCTTGGTCACTTCCTCCAGGTCGGGGAGGGGCTTGCCGTGCGGCAGGTTGGGTACCGCGTCGTCGCCCTTCTTCCAGGCGATGCCCTCGCCGAGCGCGGTGGCGATCTCCCGGATCATCCGGTGGTGCCGTTGCTCGTCCTCGACCACCAGACCCAGCAGGTAGCGGACCGCCTCGGGGGTGTCGGGCGCCTGGGCCAGGTCCTGGTAGGAGGCGATGAGCCCGGCCTCCGAAGCCACGTGGTCGGCCAGATGGTCGTAGAGCTTCTCCTCGAACACGCTCAGGCCGTACGGCACCGGTTGGGGTGAGGTCATGGCATCCATCACACCTCCTTCTGCCCAGCCTCCGATGGCCGGACTCTCGTCCACGGCGATCTGCCGCGCGGTAGAGACAGCAACGTCCAACCTCAATTGTCGTGCCCCACCACGACGGCCACTAGGGTCGTTGTCCCCTTTCGGGCCGGCGGTCGGCGGCCCCCAATCGGCGGGGCGGACCCCGAATCAGGCCATTCGCCCCTGTCCCCGGCGCTCAATTGGCGCGAGGGTGTGACGAAGACAGCTGCCGCGATCCGGCAAGGGGCAACCATTGGATGGGTGGCGCCGGCCAGCTCAAGGACCACTCATAAGGAGAGACAAATGAGCAGCACATCGGTAGAGTCCAACCATCGAATCGTCGTGGGGATCGACGGTTCGCCATCCTCACTGGCTGCGTTGGAATGGGCGGCCAACCAGGCCGAGCTCACTGGCGCCACTCTCGACGTTCTCATGACGTGGGAATGGCCGTACAGCTACGGATGGTCGATGATCCCCACCGACTACGACCCGGCACATGACAGTGAGAAGCTCCTCGACGAGGTACTCGACCCATTGCGGAAGGCGCGACCCGGCCTTTCCATTCAGCCAACCGTCCTGGAGGGCCACCCGGCTCCCTTGCTGGTGAAGCTGTCCAGCGGTGCCGACCTGCTTGTCGTCGGCAGCCGCGGTCATGGCGAATTCGCCGGCATGCTGCTCGGGTCGGTGAGCGAGCACTGCGTGACCAATGCCCATTGCCCCGTGCTGGTGGTGCGTGAGCGTGACTAAGGAAGCACCAATCGACGGGACCTGACAGGCGAGTGACCACCGGTGACTCGTCGGTCCGGCGTGAATGTTGGATGGGTACATCGCCATTGGCTTGGAGGCGGCCCCGATTCCCCTGGTCAGGACCGAGCCACCGGGACCTTCGGCCCTAGTGACGCGTTGCCGGTCGCCCTCATGCTGTCAAGAGGGAATCCGAACATGCCGGAGGGTCATCATGAAAGCGTTCGTATACGAAGGACCCGGTTCAACGTCGTGGCGGGACGTAGCTGACCCACAGCTCATCGACGACGGTGATGCCGTCGTCCGGATCGATGCCACCACCATTTGTGGAACCGATCTCCATATCCTGAAGGGCGACGTACCCGAGACGACGGCAGGCCGGATCCTTGGACACGAAGCTGTCGGCATGGTGGTTGCCGTCGGCGCCGGGGTCAAGACTCTTTCCATTGGTGACCGTGTCCTGGTGTCGTGCATCTCGGCCTGCGGACGTTGCCGGTTCTGCCGGGAAGGGCGCTATGGCCAATGCCTGGGCGGCGGGGGTTGGATCCTCGGGCACGTCATCGACGGTACCCAGGCCGAAATGGTCCGGGTCCCTTTTGCTGACACCTCGACCTACCGGGTGCCCGATGGAGCCAGCGATGAGGAAGTGTTGATGCTCGCCGACATCCTCCCCACCTCCTACGAGGTGGGTGTGCTGAACGCCCGGGTCGAGCCAGGGGACACCGTCGCCATCGTGGGCGCCGGGCCGATCGGCCTGTCGGCGATCATGGGCGCCAGGCTCTTCTCGCCGGGTCACATCGTTTCCATCGATCTCGCCGATGCCCGCCTGGATGCGGCCAAGCGGTTCGGAGCGGACGTGACGATCAACAACGGGCACGTGGACCCGGTGGCCGCCGTCCACGCCCTGACCGATCGGCTGGGTGCGGACGTTGCTATCGAGGCTGTCGGGGTGCCCCAGACCTTCGAGCTCTGCACGGCCTTGGTGCGCCCCGGAGGTCGGGTCGCCAACATCGGCGTGCACGGGCAACCGGCGACGCTGCACCTCGAGACGCTCTGGAGCCGCAACGTCACGGTGACGACCGGCCTGGTCGACACCTACTCGACGCCAACGCTTCTGCGCCTGGTCAGATCCCACCAGATCGACCCCGAGGAGCTCGTCAGCCATCATTTCCAACTCGGACAGATGGAGGAGGCCTACGACGTGTTCGCCCGGCCGGCGGAAACCGGCGCTCTCAAGGTGGTACTGACCCGATGAGGTCCCACTGATTTCCGAAGCGTCGGAAAGGGTCCTTTGCCCCTGTTGGTGCGGAGAACCCGAGACGACAGTGAAGGTAAACATACGTTTCGGCACCGCAACACTGGGGGCAAGGTGGAAGACAGACCGAAGATCGCTCGGCGCGAACACCTCAGAATGCAACATCTTGCACCCTGGGCCTACATTGTCTGCGGTGCGGTCCTTGTCGCCACTTACTACCTGATTCCGGGAGGCGGTGGCGGCCACTTTGTCTTAGCCGCTGGCATAGCCATATTGCTCCTCCTGGCGGCGCTCAGGACGCAGCGCATGGTTGAGGTGATGGTGGCCACTGTGAACTCTCAGGACATGGCAGAACAAGCTCTACGGTCAACTGAACGCTCACTGGTCTTGTCGGAGAAGCGGTCGAATGCGGTATTTGATCTGGCCCCGGTCGGCCTCGCCCAAGTGTCGGTAGACGGCAAGTTCATCCGGGTCAATCCGGCAACGTGCGACATGTTCGGCTATTCGGCCGATCAGATGGCTTCAATGACCGTGGCCGACGTCAGCCATCCCAACGATGCCAAGATGGTTGGTGAAGTCGTCGCGGCGCTGTCACAGAGCAATGCCCCGGAACTCAATTACACGGGCTGTTTCGTCAACGCCAACGGGAATATCGTCTGGGGCGCCGTGCGTGTCGCTCGGATCCATGGAACCGATGGAGACGACGACTATTACCTGGCTGGCATTCTCGACATCACAGATCGCAAGGAGTTCGAGCGGCGGTTGAAGCATGCGGCCATTCAGGCGAACGAAGGATCCCAGCTCAAGTCGAATTTTCTTGCCAACATGAGCCATGAAATCCGTACGCCGATGAACGGCATCATGGGAATGTCCGAGCTCCTCCTCGAGACCGATCTCGACGATGTGCAGCGCGACTACGCCGAGACAGTTCGCAGTTCAGGTTCTGCGCTGATCGCCGTTATCGATGACATCTTCGACTACTCGAAGATCGAAGCGGGAACGGTGGACGTCGAGGAAGTCGAATACAGCGTGCGGACCGTGGTGCACGATGTCATACACCGGTTGGCGCCTCAAGCGGAGACCAAGAGGCTCACGTTGGTTGGAACTGTTGAGGACTCCATCCCTGCAGTCGTCAGTGGCGACCCACTTCGGGTGCGCCAGGTGCTGGTCAATCTCATTGGGAACGCCATCAAATTCACACAAACCGGCGGGATTACCGTTCGTGTCGCCGAGTTCGAATCCCTGGGCGCTGACGTCGTTCTTCGGTTCGAGGTCTCCGACACCGGTCGCGGGATCGATCCTGACAAGCTGGATATGATCTTTCATCCGTTTGTGCAGGCTGACATGTCAACGTCTCGGACACACGGGGGAACTGGCCTGGGTTTGTCCATCAGCAGGCAACTTGTCGGCCTCATGGGAGGCGACTGCGGGGTGACCAGCCAGCTCGCCAAAGGGAGCACCTTCTGGTTTACGGTTCGTGTTCGCACCAGTGGGGGGCGCGCGACAGAAGCCCCACCCCCAGCTCACGACGGCATCGCCCGGATCAAAGAGCCGGTACTCGGTGACGAGGTTGATCAAAGCGGCATCCTGTTCGAGTCCCTGGAAGAACGGGGCTTGGCCGTCAGCACCGTCGACTCTGGCTTGCCGCATTGGCGGAACGTCGGACCGCAGCCACCCAGCGCCGTTTTCCCTCGTTCAGAGCGCCCGGCAGGATTCAAGCCTGCAACCTTCTGATCCGTAGGACGACACATCTCGCCCCGATTCGGCTCGCCGTCGGCGAGGCCACCGACGGCGACCGACACCGTCCCCTAACTGTTGGACCACCAAAAGCGAACGTCCTACGGCAATTCCCCGATTCACATCAGCAGATTGTGCCGGCCGCAATCGGGCACATCAGTCGGCACCCGGGCGCGAGCGATAGCATTCCGGGCACCACACTCGAGACACGACGTTCGCCGCCACCGCACGCCACCAGGCCCCGGATCGGCGGGGGGAGGACACCATGGTCCAGGGCACGACGGGAACGACGCTCACGGCACGGCACCATCGGGCCCGGCGCCGGTGGGCGACTCTGACTGCGGCCATGTTGGTCATCGCCGGGCTCACCGTCATCGAGGCGAGCCCCCCGTCCGGTGCGGCCACCGCGCCCCACGCCACTGACTCCGCCCACCTCACCCCGGCGCCCAGCGGCTACTGGCTGGCCGCTGGCGACGGCGGGACCTTCGCCTACGGCGATGCGGCCTCCCACGGCTCGATGGGCGGCCAACACCTCAACTCGACGATCGTCGGCATGGCCAGGACTCCGTCGTCGAACGGCTACTGGGAGGTGGCGGCCGACGGTGGCATCTTCGCTTTCGGTGACGCCGCCTTCTACGGCTCGATGGGCGGTCAGCACCTCAACTCGCCGATCGTCGGCATGGCCGCCACGCCCACCGGACAGGGCTACTGGGAGGTGGCGGCCGACGGCGGCATCTTCGCCTTCGGTGACGCCACCTTCCACGGCTCGATGGGCGGCCAACACCTCAACTCGCCCGTCGTGGGGATGGCCGCCACCGGGACGGGTAACGGATACTGGGAGGTGGCGGCCGACGGCGGCATCTTCACGTTCGGTGACGCCACCTTCCACGGCTCGATGGGCGGCCAACACCTCAACTCGCCCGTCGTCGGGATGGCCGGCACGGTCCTCTCCGACGGCTACTGGGAGGTGGCGGCCGACGGCGGCATCTTCGCCTTCGGTGATGCCGCCTTCTACGGCTCGGTGGGCGGCCAACCCCTCAATTCGCCGATCGTCGGCATATCCGCCACCACGGACGGTGGCGGGTACTCCATGGCAGCCGGAGACGGCGGGGTCTTCACCTTCGGCGATGCCGTCTTCCGCGGTTCCGCCGGCGGCCTGACGCTCAACGCACCGGTGGTGGCCGTTGCACAGATCGGGCCCACTGTCGGCGGACGGGTCCTCCTGGTCGGGACGTACAAGGGGGTGGCCGGTCAGTACACGTCTGTCCAGGACGCGGTCGACGCCGCGCATCCCGGTGACTGGATCCTTATCGCCCCCGGCGACTACCACGAGCAGAACGACGTGACCAACCCGCCCACGGCGAGCGACGTGAGTACCGGGTGGTTCGGTGGCGTCGACATCGAGACGCCATACGTCCACCTCCGCGGCATGGATCGGAATTCGGTCATCGTCGACGGGACCAAACCCACCGCATCCACCGCGTGCTCGAACGCGCAGGCGGACCAGAACTTCGGCGACACCGTGGCCGGGCTGACCGGCCCGATCGGCCGGAATGGAATCCTGGTGTGGAAAGCGGACGGCGTCTCGGTCGACAATCTGACGACATGCAACTTCCTCACCGGATCAGGCGGCGGCGGCAACGAGGTGTGGTGGGACGGCGTTCCCTCCGAGGCGACCACGGGCCGGCTCGGCATCGTGGGCTACTCGGGCAGCTACCTCACGACGACCTCGACCTACTACGACCCGGTCACCAAGGTCGCCGGCGCCTACGGCATCTTCTCCTCGGCGGCGTCGCTCGGCGTGTGGAACAACATCTACGGGAGCAACTTCAACGACTCGGGGACCTACATCGGGGCGTGCCGCCAGCTCTGTGATGCCTGGATCAACCGCGCGTGGATGGAGTACAACCCGCTCGGCTACTCGGGCACCAACTCGGGAGGCACCCTGGTCGTCAGCAATTCCCAATTCGACAACAACAAGGACGGCTTCGACACCAACACCCAGATCGCCGGCGATCCGCCCCCCGTGCAGAACGGAGCATGCGCCGACAACGGGGTGAGCGGGCTCACCGGGACGCCCTCGTGCTGGGTGTTCACCAACAACAGTGTCCACGACAACAACAACCCGGACGTGCCCCAGTCCGGGTACGCGTCACTGGGCCCGGTCGGAACGGGGATGACGCTCTCGGGCGCTCGCAACGACACGGTGATGGACAACACCTTCGCCAACAACGGAGCGTGGGGAACGCTGGTCTTGCCGTTCCCGGACACGGACACCCCGCCATCCGGGGTCACATGCTCCGGAACGGGCGGGACCGACCTGTCGGGCTTGGGTTTCGGCTGCCTCTACGATCCGTGGAGCAACGCACTCCTGCACAACACCTACACGAACAACGGCTCCTTCGGGAATCCGACCAATGGCGACTTCGGCAACCTGACCTTTGCCACGAACATCCCCCGGGACTGCTTCGCCGGGAACTCGTATCCGGACGGCAGCTCACCGGCTGACCTCGAGACGACCAACCCGACCTGCGGGCCCCTCACCACGTCATCGAACTTCTCGCTGACGCCGGGCACGCTCGGAGGTGAAGTGCTCTGCAACACGGGTCTGCTCCCGTCGTCGTGCGCGACGGGTGACCATTACCCGACGACCGGAACGGTCACGCTGAAGCCGCTGCCGAGCAACCTCCCAACGATGCCCAACCCTTGCGTGGGCGTGCCTGCCAACGCCTGGTGTCCGGCCGGCAAGCCCATCTGAGCCTGTTCCACGCGTGGCGGATCCGTCCTTTGTTCGTTTGTCGGCGATTTGGGCTACCGTCGAACGCGGTTGCTCGCTCGCGTGCAGCGAGAAGGTGCGCAAGAACTACGGCACGCAATTTCGGGCTGTTCCGGCACGATCGAAGGTAGGCGACCTGGCGACGTAGATCCCTGGGTGGCCGGTGGTCGCGTAACACCATCCACGTCCACCGGTGTTCGTCAGCTTCCCACCGGGCATCTCCACTTTCGGCGGTACCGAGCACGCGGACGGGCATGTGGCTACGGTTACGCCATCTGAGTGGGGGAAATGACCGTGAGCGACACTTCGCAGGGCCCGGGATGGTGGCAGGCTTCGGATGGCAAATGGTATCCACCCGAATCCGCAACGAGACCACCTCCCCCTGCACCTGCTCCGCCCGCCGGACCTCCTCCCCAGTACGCTGGGGCTCCCACAGCACCCGGCATTGCCCCCCTGCCCGGGCCGCCGCCGATGCCAGCCATCGACCGCGTGCAGGCCGCCTGGCGGCACCGCGTCGAGACTGACTACATCTTCGACTACTGGACAGCACTGGGCTGGACTGTCCTCACCCTCGGGATCTACAGCTTCTATGTCTTCTACCAGTTGGTCCGTCGCATGCGTGACCACAACGCGCGCCGTGTCGAGCTTTTCACCGCGGCGCTGGTCTTCGCCTGGGAGGAAGCCGGACGTCGCGGACTACAGGAAGAGCTGACGCCGTCGTTCCAGCGGGCAGAGGCCCACATGGTGACGCTTCGACGCATGATGGGGGACTTTCGCGACCCCGTCATTTGGCTGGTGCTCGCGATCGTCGCTCGCGGCATCAGCGAAATCATTGCCTTCGTGCTCTTGGACCAAGACCTCGTCCAGCACGATTATTCCGAGGTCGGCGTCGAGTACGAGCTGTCGCTCATCTTCGGGAGCTTTGGCCAGGCCGTGCCCGCACCAGATCAGGCCCGAGTGAAGGGCCAGAACAACTACGCGGGCCGTATCGTGGCCACGGTCTTCTCGTTCGGCATCTACCTGTTCTGGTGGTATTACGACCAGATGAACGACCCGAATCGTCACTTCCGGACGAACTGGTACCAGGAAGACGCCCTGGTCGCCGCCATGCAGGCGCTTCGCTGACGAGTCGGTGACCACGCGTGATCAGCTGCGGGTTCATCGACCCCCCACCATTACGGAAGGATTGGATTTGGGGCCCCGCCCAGGTGACATTTTTCTGCCGGAAACTCCACATATCGGTTGACACACATGCAGGCCCGTATTGCCAGATGGATGTGCATCACCTTTCGTTCTGTACGTCACCTCGTCGCTATTGATGGCGACCACAAGACCGTCACGGCGAGCAAGTTCTCTCTCCGGGATGATCGGCAACCCGAGGTTGCTCCATTTCACCGATTTGGGCGCGTGGGACCGACCCTTTGACGCTGGGGGTAAAGATGAAGAAGGGTATGATGCGGAACCGTTTCGCCACAATGACCGCGGCCGCCGCCCTTGCCGGTGCAAGCGCGTGCCTGTCTCCTGTGGTTGCCTCGGCGGCGACGCCCCCGGAGGCCGCGCCCATGACACACTGCGCGCTGCCCTCTTCAGGAGACAGCTTCGGCCAAGCCACCCCCACCCAAGAGGATCTCAACCCAATCGCGGTCCAAAAGGCGATCGCCTACGCCGATAGCCACCTTCGCGCCTCGGTGCAGATATTCCGCAACAATTGCCTGGTCGGAGCGAGTCTCTTGAATCCAGTGACGGCCGACATTCCCTGGGAGGTCTTCTCGGCAACCAAATCGGTCGTCTCCATCCTCACCGGGATCGCCTACGACCAACACAGGCTCAATCTCGACGATCCGATCGGCAGGTATCTACCGGTAGGACCGGGCTGGGGCGACGCCGAGCACCGGGCCATCACCATTCGGGATCTGCTCACAGAGACCTCTGGGTTACGCGAGTCGATCCTCGCCGAATTCGCGTCGACCGGAACCGATCCGAATATCGCCGAGGAGGCTCTTGCCCAGCCGATTACCCATCCGCCGGGAACCCACTTCGAATACAACCAACGTGACGTCGATCTGCTGGCGTACGTGGTGCAACGAGCAGTCGGAGAAGGCCTGCAAACGTTTGCGCAGCAGCATCTCTTCGGCCCGATCGGCATTCCTGCCAACAGCTACATCTGGCTCAAGGACAGGAGTGGCAACACGTATGGCTACGCGAATCTCTTCATCCCGCCGACCCAGTTCGCAAAATTGGGGCTCCTCATGCAGGACGACGGCATCTGGCGTGGTACCAGGGTCCTGTCGAGCTCCTACATTCAGCAAGCAGTCACAAATGACCCGACGAATCCCTGTTACGGATTCTTGTTCTGGCACAACGGGGGCGACTCGTGCACCGGTGCCAACATCCCGGCCGCTGAGACGGTGGTGGGTCCGCTGATCGGTTCTGCCCCTCCCGACCTCTTCGCAATGGTGGGCGCGCTACAACAGAACAACTTCATGATTCCGAGTCTGCACATAACCGTTACGTGGACCGGCACCCTCGGTGACACTGCGCCGAACCTATCTGTCCTGCTCAGCGCGGGACCCACCTCGAATCTCTACTACAACTTCTTCCAAATCCTGATGGCTGGAGTGCTCGACGTCAGGGTGTCCGATCCAGGCCCGTACACAACGCCGCCACTCGATCTTGACATCAACCCGCTCAATTACCTGAGCCCCTTTGAGCTTCTGACCGACTATTTCCCAAACTCGACCTGCAACGTCATCATGTGCTCGCCCTGAGACGTGGGAAACATGCAACCGATCGGTCCATCGGGACCGCACGTGGAACTGGACGACACCGGGTACAGCACGCGGGCGGGTTCACGTCCATCGATGAGGAGCCAGAGGTCCACGGCGATGGGTACCTCAAGAAAAGTCTTCCCTGGTGAGCGCACCTGATGAGCGTGCTCGACGCGGCGAGGTCTTCACATTTGGGGCTGATCTCGTCGTTCGCTCGGTGATCTCGGCTTCTCGCGCAGGTTAAGCGTCGGTCGACCACGCGCCGTCCACAGGGTCAGGCCTTGCGACGGGTGCGCGGATCGGCCTCCAAGGTGGCGAGGCCGATCGTTTCGAGGCGTCCGATGAGTTCGCGCAGACGCCGGTCGTTGTCGACAAAGGACTGGTACTCCTTCGCCTGCTCGGGCGAGAGCCAGCGGCCAACGGTCTTCGCCGCAACTTTGCGGGTCCACTGGAAGTAGGGGCCGTGCGGCTCAGGCGGGTCGGCCATGCACTTGCAGCCGGGGCGGCCGCAGTGGGTGCGGCGGGTGACGATCGAGCCCTGAAGGACCTTCCCGCTGCGGGCGATCTTCGCGAGCTCGGAGGCGATCTCGGCCGCCTCGGCGCGCTGGCTTGGGCTCAGCCCCATCGCTTCAGCCTCGCACGGGAGATCCACCATTGGATCGCTAGCGTACTGTATATATACAGTTTGATGACTCCGACCGCCGCCGAGGTGATCGCCGCCTATCGTCCACGCTCGCTCGCACCCGGGGCGGCCGCCTATGCCCGGCGGGTCGTCGCTGACGCGGCACCCGGTTCTCCGTCTCGCGCCAAGGCGCTCGTGTTCGCGGCCGGCACGCTCGCCTCGTACGCGCTCCGAGTCGGCCTCCCCCTCGACCAGGCGCTCTTTCGGACCGAGGTGATCGAACGCTTCATCGCCACGGCCGCTCCCGGCGGATCGGCGACCCGTCGAACGCTGCGCAGCAACCTGTTGGCTCTTCGCCGCGCCCTCGAGGTCGCGCCCCGGACGGCCGCGCTCCCGCGCGAGCGGGCGAAGGCCCCCTACTCAGCAGCCGAGATCGCCGCCTATCTGGCCCTTGGCGATACCCAGCCGACAGCTCTTCGCCGACAACGGGCATCGGCCCTCATCTGCCTCGGCGCCGGAGCGGGCCTTGTCGGTGCCGAGCTGCGCTACGTCGCCGGTGTCGACGTCGTCTGTCGCTCGGGCGGGGTGCTCGTCGAGGTCACCGGCCGGCATCCACGCTCCGTGCCCGTGCGCGGCCCCTTCCACGATCGTCTCGTGGCGGTGGCTTCCTGGTTCGGTCCGCGCTATCTCGTCTCGGGTGTCAACCCCGACAGCCACAACGTCACCAACCCGCTCATCCGGTCGCTCTCGGGAGGTCGCGACCTGCCCCGCCTGGAGCCGGCGCGGCTTCGCTCGACCTACCTCGTCGAGATGGCCGAGACGATCGGGCTGCGGGCCTTCATGGACGCGGCGGGGATTGTCTGCTCCCAGCGCCTCGGCGACCTCATCAGCCACCTCGGGCCGCCATCAGAGAACGAGGCCGTTGCCCTCCTTCGGGGCCGGGGTTGAGCGACCTCTCCCGGCTCGAGGCGCTCCTTGACGAGGAGCCGCTCGCCCGAACGATCGCCGCGCTCGAGGCGACGCTCCCGCTCGGCGTGCGCCCCCGCCAGCTCCCCGTCCGCAGTTTCCTGCTCGGGGCACTGCTCACCCAACAACAAGCCCGTCCCGCCCACCTCGTCCGCGCCCACCAGGCGCTGTGTGCTCTTGGCCCCGAGGAGAAGTGGCGCCTCGGGGTGCTCGCCAACTGGAAGGGCGTTCCCCATCTCCTCACCTATCGGCAGGTGGAATATCTCGCCGGGCTCCTTGACGCCGCGCTCAAAAAGAGCCAGCCCGACGGCGTCGCCAGCCCGCTCTGTCAGGACCTGGTCGACGCGCTCATCGGGGCTTCGGTGCCGACCATCTACAAGCGGGCCTCCTGCGCGCTCGCGCTCGACTGGACCGATGTCGAGAGCTTCGCCCACCCGCCGGGCAAAGACGGCATCTCCGCCGATCCCGAAGCCGCCTGGGGGCACCGTCGAGGCGGCGGGCCGGGCGAGAAATCCGAGCTCTTCTTCGGGCACTACTGCAACCTCGCGACGATGGTGCCAGAAGATCATGGCCCCGAGATCCCCGAGCTCGTGCGCCAGATGACGCTCAGCGCCTGTGACCACGACCCGGTCCCGGTCGCCACCTCCGCCCTCGTCGATCGTTTCGCCCGAGGAACGCTCGTCCCCGGCGACGTCGCGGTCGACTCCGGCTACGCACACCGTGTCCCCGACCACTTCGCCCTGCCGCTTCGCGCCGCGGGCGCCTCGCTGGTGATGGACCTGCATCCCCAGGACCGCGGCCCACAGGGGACCTTTTCGGGGGCGATCTTGGCCAACGGCAATCTGTTCTGCCCCGCGACCCCGCAAGCCCTGTTCGAGATCGGGCCGCTTGCCCGCGGCGCCACCGATGCGGAGATCGCCGCCCACGATGAGCGCTGCGCCGAGCTCAGCCGCTACAAGCTCGGCCCGATCAGCGCCGACGACAAAGACGGCTATCACCGCGTTTCGTGCCCCGCCGTCGCCCGAAAACTTCGCTGTCCGCTGCGGCCGGCCTCGATGGGGCTCTCCTACATCCATCCCACCGTGCTCGAGCCTCCCGAGCATCCTCCGGTGTGCTGTTGTCAACAAAGCCTCACCGTCCCGCCCCATGTGAACCAGAAGACGCGCCAAAAGCACGACTACCCGGGAAGGGCCTGGCGGAGCTCCTACGCAAGGCGAAGTGCCGTCGAGCGCTCGAACAGCCGCATCAAGGACCCCGCCACGGTCGACGTCGCAAAGGGCTGGTGCCGCCTCATGGGCCTGATTGGACCGAGCCTGTTCCTCGCTATGGCCCTCGCGGTGCGCAACCTCGACCTCGTCGACGCCTTCGAGGAGCGACAGGCCGAGAACGAGCGCCGACGAAGAGCTGGACTCGGGCCACGGACGCGTAGGCGGCGGCGGACAACCCTCGCCGAACTCACCACCGCGAACGCACCGCCATAGGCCGCTCGATCGCCGTGGCAGTGGGAGACCTCTTGGACGTGCGCGCCCATCTTCCACGAGAGCGTCGACCGATCTCGCCACGGGGTGCCCCGTTGGTGCCGGCAGGGGATGTCACACCCCAAATGTGAGAATGGGGGAGGTCCAAATGTGAAGACCTCTCGGGTGGAGGTGAGCGGACTCGAACCGCCGACTTCTACGCTGCGAACGTACGGTTCTCAGTGTATTGACCTGGCCCTTTCCGAGGACTTTCCTGGCAGCAGCGTTTCGATCCCCTCAGATTCCATCACCATCCCTCACCTTCCCGCACGATAAAGACACGTAAAGACACGCTCGCGCAGGCTCTCGGCCGCCCCGTTCACGAATCGGTACTCATCTCCGATCGGAAGGTTCTCGCAACGCCAGGCCAATGGCGCGGCATCCCTTTTGGCGACCATCACGTTCCTCAGCCAGCCGACATCATCGGCCCTGAAGCGCCCGCCGCTTACGCCGATCGACCTGATCACTCGAGTTGCTAAATCAGGTGCACAAGGTTTCGCCTACGAAGCCGGATGGTTCAACGGCATCAACGGTGAATGCAACGCCGTTCGGACTCTACGGACAAAGTGGATTGGGCGTCCGCGGCGGAGGCCCGCACCGGTTCCACGATCCGCCCAGGCTGTGTGTTCGGCTGGCAGGTCATGTCGGACTGACCAGAATTGGGGCAGCGGCCGACCGGCGAGGGTGCCGTCCGAGCCATCCGTACGCGGCAAGCTTGACCCGGTCCTCAACGAGGAACCACAACAACGCGTACACCCACACGACCAGGGCCCAGCGCCACGGGAGCGGGGCCACGAGCGTGCCGGAGACCGCGATCGCGGTGGCGATGGCCTGAGTACCCAGAACCGCGCCGAGGAGCAGGCGAGAGGGGCCAGGCGGCGTCCAGAACGGTCCGCGGGTGCGGGTGACGAAGATCGTCAGATGACCCGAGACGGAGA